>Ga0257121_1000155_pt1 | contig 58695 bp, 74 predicted proteins | sample SI106_100metaG_FD_190180 | JGI IMG/M metagenome (GOLD analysis project Ga0257121, IMG submission 190180) | Marine microbial communities from Saanich Inlet, British Columbia, Canada - SI106_100 | ecosystem: Environmental > Aquatic > Marine > Inlet | place: Canada: British Columbia | collected...
TAAGCGGCTAGACCTATAACAGCAATACCTAATACACCAACTATTACTTCAGTATCATCTTTTTTCTTTGGTGGTGGCGCTTCATATCCACAAGGCACAATACTTCTACCATTACCTGTACCTATTGCCCCTGCGGCACACGCAGCATCACCTAACGCTCTTGCAGCAGGTGTTCTACTTTCTTTTGCATACTCAGATGCAACAACAGGCAATCCTGTAACAGCCATTGCTTGTTTTACCATTGCGGCAATTTGTGCTGGGGTCTTGTCCCATCCAGTTTGAAGAAAAACATAATCAGCATTGGCATAATACGCCATATTGCCTTTATGGCCACCAAGACCTGATGTTAAATGTACACCAACAGGTTTATCAGTGATTGATTTTAAGTGTGCGACTAGAGCGTTGACTGTCGCGGCATCCCAATATTCATCACATTCGAGGCAGGGAACATATCCTGTCACCTTACTATCTAATCGGTTGACCATATTAGTGAAGTGTGCCTTCTGTGCATCCATAGATTGCCTTACAATAGAAGGACTGTCATCCGGCGTCAACCACAATACAGGTTTTAGACCTACTGCATTAAGAGTATCTAACTGAGCTTCCCAATCTGGCTGGGGTGTAATTATGGAAAGATCAAATTTAGGACCACCATTGAATCCGTCTCCGCCGTTGCGACTATACAAATAGATATGAGTATCGCCATTTGCTTTGGCGGCATTTCTCATACCAACCTTGTTGGCGTCTGGGTGAAGATAGTTAAGTGTCATCCACCTACTATCTTGCATTAAAAAACTAGCACGGGATCCGTGTAGTGAAAAGTTTGTATCGTATGCTAAAGCGCTAAGGCTTATTAGACTTCCTAGGAGGACTGCTACCATTTTCATTGTCATTTTTAATCTCCAAATGTTCAACTTTTTTCGTCACAGTACTCATAATCTTTTCCATTTTTTTATCAAACCACTTACCCATTTTTGTTTTACTAAACCACTTGTAAACACTGTTACCTATGATACTAAAGAGGATAGTCCTAAGTAACAATAAAGCAAACAGTCCCATCAGGTTTGGGCCATACCTGTTTTGCGGATGGCAAATCTCCCGAAGGGTCTTACCGACCAATAACAAGGTTTTGCTTTCCACATCTTGATAGGAGGCTCTACATGAGTCATACCTTCAAGAAAGGTTCTATCTGCTGCAGCTCTCATCTCGTCTACTAACTTAACCTCATGTGTTTTATTATGTAATGCATCACGCAATGCGCCATATAATACATCGTGGATGATTGCCGGTCTGGCCACATCCCACGGTGCAACTAGGGCCCACCCCGCTCTTGGTATAGATGCGAGGTCTGTATCATAACCTTTCGGTGCATATACTTTAGACATACCCTCTGAACTTCGTGGGTCTGTAATTTTTACACCCATCTCCTTCCAAATGTCGTGATGTTTATTAGCTTCTTTGGATAAAAACCACATTTCTTTATTCAGTTCCCAATGCATCTTGCCATGGAAAGTGCAATCTAGCATTCCTGACCATACTTTACTTGTCACTTTCGTAATACTCCCTATATTGTTTTAAGATAACTACATACTCACCTATCTGAGCTCTGATATCTTTTATGTTTAGTGCTAATCTTTCATAATCACCATGACGTAATGCAAACAAAGCAACACCTTCGTTCTTATCTCTAAGGAGTTGCCATACTTCTTCAATATTTTCTTCAGTTACAATAATCCAATCCACTTCTTGCAACTCTAGTGGTTGTGGATTAGATATACTTAATGGGAGTTTTTCAACGGCGGTAGTAGTTATCGCTACCTCTTTAACCTTTGGTGTCATAGAACAACCGGCAAGAAATATTACAGCCACCATCAACATTATATATTTTTTCATCACGAACCTTCCTCTTTACCTAGATTGGGATTGGCCAACTCAGGACATTCATTATTACTTTCTGATTTCTTTCTTGCGGCAAGTTCATCATGTGTCAATGGCGAACCTGTTTGAATTTCAAAGCAACGCAATTCGTTTTTTGATGCACGATTAATAATTTTTTCAACAAGGCCAGGTTTATTTTCGGCAAGTATATCTAACTCATGCCGACCCAATTTTTTAGCAAGATTCTTTTTATCTTTTTGGAGTACAGTTTGCTGTTCTCTCAATTCAGAATTTGCAGACTGAATCTTTGCAGCGTCAGTGGCCTGTTGTTTAATGGCGACTTCTTGTTCTGCAACAGCACCTTCAAGTTTTGATTGATTGACCTGAAGAACTTTATTATCACTTTGTAATTTTGTGATCCAAGCATAGGCTCCGTACCCTCCGGAGCCCATGAGCAATATTAAAACTAAAACCACCTTTATCATAACAAATCCTCAATAATTATTTAAGCATTCTTTTTAGAAAACTTCGATATTTTCTCCATTGAAGCTGCATCTTTACTCATTACCTTTTCCATCTTCTCTTGGTTTGCAGCATTAACTTTTGCATATGTTGATTGAATAGCAGATGCAGTATCTTTATCAATCACATTATCATGTATCTTTTCTGAATGACCAGATTTAACAATGCGATTAATCTTATCCATAACTTTCTCAATACCACTCTCACCAGGAACAGAACCTGACGGAGATGCCTGTGATGTGACAGAACCCTTTACAGGAGAAACTTTCTCCGGTGCGGTGTTACCAATCACGGATCTACCACTAGGTGCATTAGACGGAGCACCCATAGGATTGACAGCAGACTCTGGAAGTTTCTTAGCAATAATCGCATCCAAATCCACATCTTCTTTCTTTGGTGTTGCGATTGCCTGACGTGCTTGTTTCTGTCGGACTGCATACCTACTAGCTTTAAACTTCTGTTTCAAAGCTTTCATTCCAATAGCTGGTTTGTGGCCAGGAATATTAGCATCATCAATACCAGTTGCCGCTGTACGTTGTCTCTGTTGTTCAATCTTCTTAGCAACATCAGCCTTTCTCGCCTGAGGATTTGTGATACCTTGGCCCGGTGTTAAGTCTGATGTGTATTTCAAATACTGCGAACTACCAACATCACGATCACCTGTTTCAGTTTCTTTAGATTCTTTTGATAATTTATCAGCTGCCTTATCAATACCCTTCTGTCGTTTGATTGCCTTACCAGCGTGCTTTACAACATCAGCCCGTGTCTGTTTAGGACCCTGTGAGATACCCAAATCTAGTGTAGCATTACTCTTATCAACAGATGCTTTCTTCACATAAGAACCCAATGTCTTTTTAGAAAGTTCAGCAATTGTTGCCTGCATCAGTGGTGACATTTCTTCTACTTCAATTTCTTCATGCTTTCTTGTTTTAGCAGCATGACGAGCAGTATCATAGTCAATATTTTTCTGGTATGCATCTTGTGCAGCTTGTTTCTTCTTTAACGCCTGTTGTTTTGTTGAGTTTGCAACCGCCTTCACCAAAGCATTTCCTTCTGTTGATTCATGTTCCGGTGCGCCTTTATACTTGGGGTCATTTCGATTAACAACCTTTGTTCCTGACTTTGTTCCTACCATCTTTTCTTTCTTAGGGTCTTTGAGTTGTCTAGGTAATGGTTTCTTCTTCTTTAAGCCCTGACTAATACCTGGCATCGCGGCCACTATACCTTCTTCAACTTCTTCTTTCTTAGGTTTCCATTTATGATCCTTTACACCCGAAGCAGGTTTCTTCATAACAGATTTCTTCCAAGAGTCTCCACGAGCAATACTTGGTTCATTTGATTTACCAGTTAGTGCATATGTCTTACCCTGTTCTGGCTGATCACCTTCAGCAGTAGGTCGTTTCTTACTACGAGTTGCCTGGGCTTCGTCATCTTTATCCAGGTCATCTTGTTTCTTACCTACAGGATCTTTGTCCTGATCTTCTTTATCTTTCTTCTGAAACTGTTGGAAAGATTTACGGCCTTTAAGTTTTCCCTTCACCTCATCCTTCTCATCATGGTCATCCATATCAGGATGATCTCCATTCTCTCGCACTACAGACTCATGTTCCGGTGCGCCTTTATACTTTGGATCACCTCTATCAACTACCTTAGTTCCTGACTTTGTTCCTACCATCTTTTCTTTTTTAGGATCTTTAAGTTGTCTAGGTAATGGTGAGGCCGCAGGCTTCGGAGCGCCTGGGCGAACAGGAAGGCCTTCAGCGATTGCTTTTACTGCAGCATACTCCAAACTATCTTCTTTAGCTTCTAAATATCTATTCTTGGGAAGTGTTAGAGTTGGTTTATCATCATGCGGCCGGAGTATTTCCGTTTGCACTGATAGATTTACAGCAGATTCTAAACTACTGTCTTTAGTTTCTAAATATTTGTTGTTACTCATGTCTGTTTCTTCCCTAAATGGATTCGCTTGTTGTGAGAACTGACTGAATCGTTGCTCAACATCCTTTTGTTGTTTGCGAACCTGTCGTTCTTTAATTCGTTTTACTGTTTGACGATAAGCTTTACTTCTACCATCAACCAGGTCTGATACTTTTCTTTTTCTCTTTAGAAAAATCTTTGGTTTTCTAGGACCTGCATTGGGTGCCATATCAACACCGCCGCCTGCGACAGAATTCGCTGGTGCATCTTCTTCCTTAGGAGTTACCTCCTCATATTTTTGAAATCTTCTATTCTTCACTAGTATTTCAAAATCTCTTACTTGACCAGGAGTTGTTATTTTAAATTTTCTTTTCTTCTTATTTATTACTTTAGGCATCTTCTAAATCCTCAAGAGCTACATACATCTCCTCTTTGGACCTTTGATGTATTACTTTGAATATGGCTTGTCCCATAACTTCATCGGTTGGTGCGATGTCTGAAAAGGCAACAACGATATCACCCTTCTTACCTTTGATCTCAGACTTATCGGTGAACACATCATTAATGATTTTATACTTACCTTTGGGTAAAGTCTCACCAATACCTACTACTTCTTCTCCCAACTCATCGGGATCTACATAACCATTATCTATTAACCAATTCTTAAAGGTGCGTTCAATCATATCAGCCTCTTCAGCATCTGTCGCAATATTTTGTTTGAGTAAATATAGTGCAGTTGCATAAGTACCAATCTTTGTACGAACTCCAGGAATCTTATGTAATATTCTTTTGAGATTAAATACTAGTCTGTGAAGTAATGTAAAAGCTTTCTTTTCTTCTGTAGTCTTTAGTGTATTAGCCTTTCTTAAAAGCTTACCATCTTTATCAATGATACCTAACTTATAAGCATCTTGATCTTCCCAAGGAGTAGTAAGTATTCTTAAAAAGCGATAGGCCACAAACAAATCTATGGCCCTACCTTCTTCTATATACTCTTTAAAATTTTCCATATATGATCGTCCGTAGGTATCTCTAGCAATTCATCCTCTGGTATCATATGCAAATACACCATAAATGTTTTTAACACCGGCCAATAATCCGGATCAATTTTAAATAGCAGTAAAGTACTTGATGCATCTACACCAAATACATTAGTTAATACTATAATATGATTCAGAATCAACCTTTCTTTCAAATCACCGCCATCATGGTACTTCTTCAACAATCTCTTGAGGTATTTAAATCTCTTTATATCCTCTTGAAACTCCTCTTCACCATCCGCTTGCGGGTTATCATAATTTTTCATAGCGAACATCAACCAGTTCGCCGGAGTTATTTTTTCAAACATTTATACTATCTTAGCATATACTTTCCATGAATTATTCCTTAAAGATTCAACTGTAACTTCTAGAGTAGCATCAATTCCATCTTCATGGTCAAACTCATCAAAAGGAGTATCAGTACTCTTACCAAATACACCGCCGTATCTTTTTAAAGGATACCGTGTTGTACCTGACTCAGGCAAATCTACTGGGTTAGATAAATCAAACGTCAACCCAATTCTTTCCATAAATTCTTGAAGTTGCTTAACAGCGTTCTCTGGAATAAGATACTCTCTGTCAGCAATAGAGCCAACAAATGCATTTACTCGCTTAAGAACGGCGGCATCTTGTATGTTATACGGATCTGTTAGTCCAGTCTGGTTAATCGTTGTAGATGTCATACCAGCCTGTGAACTAGGAGCAGTCTCCGTTACATATTGGTTAAATTTTCTCATTTTCCTTTACCTGTTTTATCAGCAAGTTCGTCATCCGTAACGGGAGTATCATCTTCTTCAAAAGCCATCTCATGTTTCTTATCTTCTTCCGCTGCGGGTTGGGGTGGTGTTATTTCGGCCTCATCACTATGCGGTCCTACTTGTCCTCTGTATGGTGCGCCACCGGCGCCATATCTAATAATTTCTTCAGCCATCTTCTTTATCCTCGTTGGTTTCTTCTTCACATTCTGTTATGAAAAAGTCTATCTGTTGATCGGCACCTTGGAGTGCAAAGAGATTCGCTTGTAACGAACTTCTCTGCGACTCCAATTGTGTCAATGTTTCAGTAACTTTCTTTATATCAGCTTCAATTGTGGTTTTTCTTTCCTTAAGTTTTTCAGTAGTTATCATAATATATAGTCCTTATCAATTACGCAATGGTAACACCTATGGCAAAAACGGTATGCCACTTGCTGTTGTTAAAAATACCCACCCATGTAGCACCCGTACCTTTACCACCGGCTGCATATGTAGCGTTGACTGGATTCCAAGTACTACCTGTAGTACCTGTCGCCCAAGCAACTGTTGAAGCACCAGCAAGGTTGGTTGGTGTCATAGTCATTGTACCAGCACCAGCACCATTAATACAAGTAACAATCTTGATCTGACCTTGGGCACCGTCTGCAAGTGTTAATGCAGCTGCTGTACCAGCAAGTGTTAGATTAGAAATACTCTCTGTCAATGTTACCGCACCGGCTGCTGTTACCGCTTGTGCTGTACCAGCAAGACCTAACCACGAAGGAACATTATTAAAAACATTCGCCGCAGATACCTTCTTGTTAATTGGTGTTCCTGCTGGATCATCAATAACATGAAATAAATCTGCTGAAGCAAGGGCTGTACCCAAGTCTGTTAATGCCGTAATTTTCTTATCAGCCATTTTTCTTTTCTCCTATTTAAACCCTTTCGGGAATTCTACTCTATGCATATACATAGATCACATTAAGTTCATTATTATGCTTCAACTATCAGTCGTGGGCCATCGGCAATCGCAACACCACCAGTGGTATAGTTACCACCTCTGTTTGGAGAACCGTTATAACCGCTATCAACCGCAGCGTTAGTGATAATTGTATTGGTTGATGTTCCAGCATCCTTAATCGTACCACCATTCAATGAAAGTGCATTGATAGGCATGAAAAGTAAATCATCCGCTTTAAGTTGGTTAGCACTCGGAACACCTGTTCGGAATACTAGTCTATGGCCACCAGTGCCAGAAGTATAGTTAGCAGTAAGTGTTGCAGCTGTACCACCACCACCAACACCACCCTGAGTATTACCTAAAGTAATCTGCGGAGTACCAGTAACGGTAACATTCTCACTAAAATGTACATGAACATCAATAAGTACAGGTGTACTCTGATCTGGTGTTTTAGTATACCAATACATATATGTAAAGAAGCCCTGAAGCGCATGAGAGCCTCTAAAGGCTACCAGAATTTCTGGGTCTGAATTCGCATCATCATTACCCGCCCACGCATTATCGGTGGCAGTAATTGTTCTTACCCAACCACTATTAGACATATGAATATTAGCCTTTGCTGCTGTGGTTGAAGGTTCTGCCCCTGTAGTATAGGGCTTATGTTTACTTGTCGGATCTGACATTATTATTTCCTCTCTTTTCGGTTACTTCACCTACTCGGCATAATATAATAGTTATTTTCTCTTACTATTTATATAAGTTTGAAGCCCACGATCACTTACATGACGGTGAGTTCCTGCAGCTCGATGCAATGCAGTACCAGTTGATACTTTTTTCTTTCTCAACTGGTAATACATTTTAGCAGCAGCCTCGAACTCCTTTCGATATAATCTATCTCTAAAACCTTCAATCTCAAACTCAGCAGTTATAGACCTGCTGGTATTTTTCGGTAAAAGTTGATCAGCTGGGGTAGGACCTTTGTCCTTCCTCTTAGGCAGGGGGTTAAACTTTACTTCAGTGGCTTCATTCTCGCCATCTTTACCACGATATTTTTTCTTTAGTACATCCTTCTCGCCTGGTTTGTAATGTGGTTTGTCACCTTTATTTTTCATCGACCACATCAGTGCATAGATATTCATATCTTTAGGAATATCACCACGGGCTTGAGCTTTCTTCATTGCTTGTGCAGTACCACCTACCTTCGCACCTTTAGGTTTATCGGGTACTGTATGTCCCCAACGAGGTGGGGCTACTTCATTAAATTCTATCCATTCTTTCAGACTCTTAATACCCATCTCTTTTTGTAGAGTTTGAAACAGGAGTTTACCTTGTTTAAATTTGGGTGGCAATCCTTTCTGGAATGATTTGTAATCATTATCTTGTGCAGCCTTTCGCATCTTTGATGCTGACATACCAGACACACCCTCAGCATCTGGGTCACGTTCTCCTGCACTGACTACACGAATTGATTTGAATTTGTAGAAACCATGTCTCGCTCTCTTACCATTGTATTTCTTTAAAAGTGCATCAAATTCTTTTACACGATCTGAACCTACAATCATTATTACATCTGTATATTTTTCTTTATAGAGATTGACCATTGCATCTATAGCCGTAGTCATCTTATCTGAAGATATCTTCCGTGCATGAGCAGGGAACATACTTTTCATTATGGCAACTTTATTTCTAAAGCTTAAAGGATTTCTTTTGGGGTCTTGTGACTGACTTGCATAGACACGATAATTTTTATTGGCTCTACGAGTCTTATCCATCAATTTTTCATGACCAATAGTGGGTGGATTAAACCGCCCAAACGTAAACGCAACTGACTTCATTCTGATGTATAACTTGCTGAATTGGGCTTGATAACTATTTGTTGGAGTAACTTTTGATTTTCGGTCATCATAACTTTCAACTCAACCATGTCCTCCATAATGTTAGTTTGTTGATTTTTTACCACTGCTATATTTTTATCATTCACTATTACTTGAGAAATAATATCTGTGTTAGATTTGACTTGAGTATCTGTACCTGATGCCCACCAAAATGCAGCACCTAATTGGCTAATCAGAAATATTCCTAGAGTTGGTCCTGCCCATCCGTCCATGTTATTTCTCCATTCTCCGTTTCAGACCCTGGCGATATTCTCTCATATATATTGTACTATAGTTTTCACTGTCCGGTTACAGAAGTCAAGTCCAGTCCTTCGATACAGTAAAGTTCGCACGACTAAATTCTAAACGATCAACCAACTTTAGGGCTTTACCTATGCGGTCAATGGCTACAAAACCTTCCGGTGCAGTTACTCTATAACCGTTTGGTGTTCTGATAAAAGTTCCTATGTTTTCTGCCCGCTCTAACTTTCTAATAACCATAGTCTTAGCTGTTTGCAGAGTGATGTAAGACGCTATAACAAAGTACAAATCTTTTTTATATTTATTATATTCTAATATTCCATCCTTCTTTATTTTGGTCCATTTTGCCTTTCCTGCAGCACTTTTAACACTTTTTATCTTTTTATCCAGTCTTGCAACGTAATATTTCTCAAAAAAGTCTGTAACCTTCTTGGTATTTTCTATTTTCTCACCACCTCTGATGTATGAATTTAGAAATATCTTTAGTACGTTAGACGGAGCTTCTGCATGGGTAACTGAACCCATCATGTTAAGATATTTCTCTGCCTTCTTCAATGAACCATTCGCCATGTTCAGTATGCGTTGAAACATCTGAGCTTCTGATTTGGTAAAGGTAGCATTACCTGATGTGTCTTTAAAGGTTGCATCTGTTGACCATACTCGTTTTGTTGATGCAAGTCGGTTTGCATTTGCACCGAACTTAGCACTTAACGAACTCATAGATTTACCTGAGTATGTGGTATGCCATACTACACCAATCTTAGATCGGAGAATACTTTTGGCGATACCCATACCAACAGGAATAGCGTATGTAATAGTGTTAGGTGTAAAGATAATCACCCTCTCACCATCAATGTCAGCACCTTTCAAATCTTCACTGGTATATAACAAGTCACCTTGCCAGATGCCTGGTATGTTTAGTGCAGGGAATGTCTTTAATGCGACAAGTAATTTATCAGCCAAACCACCACTATGATTTTTGTGGATGTCTGCTGATGTATAGTTAATCTTTGGAGTCTTATTGAAAATAGACTTGGTGCCGACAAAGAACTTTCCATTCTCTGGATTCGTACCGGCAAAAATTGCAGGAGCACCATCCCATTTAACGGTGACATTCATGCGGCTCTTACTATGGCCTCTCAGCATAGTCTTTAAGGAGGCCAGAAAATTGACCGCATTTCTACCACCTCGGACACCACTATTAAGGATGTCATCCTCGAGATGCTCAAGGTGCGTGTTCTTATCTTCTGTTAAAAATTGGCTAAAGTTTTGCATTTGTAATAATAGCTTATCATGTTTAGGCATATGTGTCAATCATATATGCGACTAGTTTAGTTGTATTTGTGACATATTAGTATGTTATTATTTACTTAACTACATTTACCTTCTTTTAATAATTTTTCAAACTCAGGACTCAACACTCCTAAAAACTGTGGCCATGAAGTAAAGCCACCTTTATATCTAATTTGTAAATCTAAAATCTTATGATTACCTCTTATCAAATCAAAATATATTTTAGCAGCATTACTTTTTTCTGACTCTACTTTATTATATTTGAACGTATATCCATGTGTCGGATCAGACCTATTAATCTCATTCAAAGCACACAGCACCGAAGCGCCACCTTTGACCTCAGCCGCATTAATGGACATAGTTTGTTTGTTCATATTAACTTCACCAACAGCTGAAACCAAAGCATATCCAAAATAATAATCATTTAATGTTTCAATCCCACCAAGAGCATCATTCAATGATATTTTTAATACTCTTTCAGCTAAAATATTAGCCATAGCTTGGGACCTTTTAGAATTAGAATCAAAGATTTTTTTCAGTTCTTTAAAGAAAATGTTTTTACTGCCTCCAATTTGATAATTCACCCAATCTCTAATCTCATTATTCTTACCCTTCAAATCTATATAATGCTTACTTTGTCCGGTAGGCTTAGTCATTACTAATTTTGCATCAGATAATCTCATATGTCCAGGATTAGATTTAATTTTATTTTTTACTAGAAGTTCCTGAAATGGTTTACTTCTAATCAAACTAGCTAAATAAGATACTCGTACTGAGTCCACTTCCTCAACAAATTTCATACCAGCACCAGTTTCTAATACTTTACTTACTGCATTATTAATTAGTGGAGGACTAGCAGCTTGAGGTTTAGGTTTCTTCTTTAAAGAAATTCCATAATAATAACTATATCTATTCTGCTTACCAGCATACACTACTAAATCGGAAGAATTATAATCATTCATACCAGCATATTTCAATCTAAACTTTGATATTTCTCTGGGCCATTGATCTCCTGTAAGAAACACCTGTTTAGGTACATCTCCAGGTTCATTATGATAATCTCTCATCCAATTTTTTATACCTAAAGCTCCACTGACTCCCTGAGCAGTATTACTTAAAGCCTTTTCCCATCCTTTTCCTGAAGCACTTTGCTTTGGATCTAAATCTATTTGAGCTGTACTTAAATCTGCTTGACTTCCATACTTTATTTTTTTCAGTTTATCTTGGAATTTAGTTGACGTTAAAAATGCTTCCAAGTCTGAAAGTTTAGAGGAAGATTCTATTAACCGCAGCTGTCGCCGAGAAAAATACAAACACATAGCTGTTGTTACTTCTGATAATTCGGCCATTCTACCACCTCGGAGTATTGTTATGATAGACTACTGGTTCTAATCCTAAAAATTGTAGAAGTCTCTGCCAACTACCAGCAATCCACTTCTTTGCACGTTCCCATGCTCGTTTCAAATACGTCTTAAATTTCTTCCATATATCTCTAATCTTATCAAACAATGCTTCTGATAGTATCTCACCCTGTAACTTGTCTAGTTCTTCGGTCATGTTTTTGATACCTAATCCGACTGCACTATATATTGTATAAAATCCAGTCTTCCTTGTCAAGCCACCCATCATCTTTTTCTGTGAACTGGATTTGAATCTGGCTTCTGGTACTACTTGTCCTGCAATCTTCTTGATATATCCTTTATCTTTAAACGCATCATGTATATCAGCAGGATCACCAGACCATGGCGTGACTAGAAAATATTGTGCGGCACCAGGACTTCTTCTACCAAATTTCTGTACCCCTGTCATCGCTTCATAGGTAAACGCATAAGCAAACTTTGGATTTCTCGCAAAGGTTGTTCTTAAATCTTTCTTAAAATTCTGATGTATTTCATTTGTCTTATTAATCAGCTCAGACTTCTTATTCTTTACAAGTTCAGCAGCATTACCCTTCTCAGCTGGTAGGGTAGAGGACATCATATCATTAAAATACCCTTCAAGAGTTTTGATTGCACCCTCGATAGGAACTGCACCTGTTTGACACGCCGCATAGAACGTAGCGGTGGCTTCTGATTTACCACCACTCATCAACTGAGCACCTTTGCCAGTCTTTAATGATATGCGTTTGTTGCCGATAAGAAAATCGGTCTTAGGTGTCTTGGTGGCGCCTGGAGCTTTACCACCTGGGAAATATGATGCCCATTGTGATGTAACATCATATGCATTGGCTGGCATTGAACCTTTGCCAGTCAATCGTAAATCTTTTACTATCTTTTGTCCGGCATCAGGAGATATTTTCTTATCTCTTGCTGTATATGATGGGCCTCCGGCTGCAGCGACAATAACCTTTTCCATTTCAAAGGCGGCAGACGTTTGTGCTTCTTGTAGATTAAATTCAACAAAGGACTTCATCCATATATTTATTATACTTTGAAGTCTGCAAATCTATCAATTACTTCTTCATCTTGACCAGTATCGACCAAATCTTCTTGTGCCATCTGTGATACATCATACAATTTCATCTTGGCTCTGTCTACACCAACAATAAATTTCTTATTCGTGGTCGGATCTGCATACCTATTCTTTAATTGTTTGACTAACATTTGATTTAGTTCATTCAATTCATCAGATGATATCAATGCGAACATGAAATCAGCAGTCGCCGGTAAACCAAACGATTCGGATGTATCTTCTAGACCTACATCAGTTGATACGAAACCAGTTCTGGTTGTCTGTGTTGCAGACATAATTGGAAGATTATACTCTACTGCAAGACCTCTCATTTCTTCTGCAATCGCTTTAATGTATGTATATGAGTTTACATTTGCACCGGCACGAAACCTACTAGATGCACAGATGTTTATATAGTCTACGAATACTAAGTCTGGTTTAAAATCTTTCTTCAAAGCAAGTTCATTAAACAATGCACGGAAATGTCCACAATGAGCTGATGCAGTTGGATACTCTTTGACTATCAGATTACCTGTAGTTTTCTTTTGTATCTTTTCAAATCTACTCTCATACATATGTCTCGGAAGATCATGCATATCATCCATAGTGATGTTCATTAAGTTTGCATCAATACGTTCTGCAATCTTTTCTTCTGCCATCTCTAATGTAATATACAATACATTTTTACCCTGCATTAATGTAGATGCAGCCACATGACACATGAATAATGACTTACCCACACCTGTACCAGCGAGTGCTATATTCAAAGTCTTATTTGATAAACCACCCTTGGTAATTTTATTAAAGAAATCTAAATCAAATGGAATCTTTTCTTCTTTCGCATGATAGTATTCATATCTATCAGCTGATTGTTCCATATAATCATGGCCAACGTGTTTATCAAAAGACACAGAAAGTGCTTCTGATAAGATGCCTGGTAATGCATCTGGTGTTTGGTCTTTAATTTTACCATCTATGATCTGAATGCCATTGAGTACAGCATTATAGATGGCCTTATCTTTACACCACTTCTCAGTTTGGTCTGTCAACCATTCTAAATCTATTGGTGTTTCTTCTATCTCTGTTAGATAGTCAACTGATTTTTTATACTGATCTTCATTTAATGCTTTGTCTTGAACATCAATAACAAGAGCATCTAATGTTGGGTTTGATTTATACTTCTCTGCATACGACCAAATGGTTTGAAAAATAACTTTCTCAATACCATCTTGGAAATATTCTTCTTTTAAAAATGGGATGACCTTTCGTGTATATTCCTCATTATAAACTAGATTGCTGAGGATCGTTGTCTCTATCCTGTTGGTTAATTTTGATTTGGTCATGCTCTATACCTTCGTCTATTACATTCATTAGAATGTCGCCTATCACTTTATTAAATCTCTCCTGAGATTTATCATTTACTATACCATCTTTATTATACAACACTTCATACTGGAATGTCAAGGGGATCTCAACCATCATATCTGGATCTACCAGCTCATCATTATCATCATAGATTGGAAAATGAACATTTTTATATAAGTATACTATACCTTCAAACTCACCTTCCTGTAATCGGAAAGCTTGTTCGTCTGTTTCTTTATGATAAACGTAATGATAATCATCCATAATGACAATACGAATGTAGTAAATATTTCTTACCCGACTTGGGTTTTAATCCTGCATGATAATATTGCCATGTAGGAGGAAACATTAACAATCGTCCTCTCTTAGCTTCTACTTTATATGGTATGAATGTTCCTGGCTTATTGATATTCAAAAATTGAGTTTCACCACCCTCATCAACATCATTAAGATATATGAAAAATGAAAGAAATCTTTTAGCTGTCTGCTGATTCATAACATCAACGTGCGGATCAAATCTATCATAATCATTTGCTAAGTATCTTTTTATTCGTGTGGCTTCATAACCATATGTGTCTGGCCACATCTTATCATATACATTACAATCAATTTTATAATGGACTATATAGTCTTGAAACAACTCAAGCATACCATTCTGAACTGACTTCCATTCTTCATGATCAACAAGTGTTATCTGTTCAAAAGAAATAGCATTATCACCTTCTTCCTGATGTACAGTCTCAAAAGATTCATAAGAATCTTCAAACTTGTTTATGATCTCTTTACAAGACAATTCATCTATAACATTATCATAAACTTTTATATACTTATCCATAACTAAATTTATCTTTGTTTACTCGCCAATCATAATTATACATAATGTAAATACGAATGGGTAAAATATTTCGGACCTGATACTGGTTTTCTACCAGCATGTAGCCAAGGCCACATTGGGGGGAATATTACCATTCGTCCTACTTTGGGTTTTACTGATAACGGTATATATGTTCCCGGCTTATACATCTGTGGAAATTCTGTTTCACCGCCTTCGTCAACATCGTTCAAGTAAATAAGGAAATTCAAAAATCTTCTTTCACATCCCTTTGTAGAATCCACATGGTCATCAAACCTATCAAAACCATTAGGTAAATATCGTTTCATTCTTATGGCCTCAAACCCAACTTCATTTAATGGTGGCCACATCTCTGGTGTTATATTACAATCAGACTTATATATCTTTACATAATGTAGCATAGCAGATATTAATCTTTCTCTTATACCTTCCCAAGCTTCATAATTATACATATTAATTTGATTAAAAGAAATAGCCTTGTCATTATTTTCTATTAAAACAGTTTCTTGCCGGTCCTCAAACTTCTCAAACTTGTCTATGAGAAGCTTACACGAATCTTCATCTAACACTTTATCATATGTGCGAATATAATTATCCATAACAAAACTTTTCTTTAGCAAAAGTATCTAACTTTTCCATAACTTCATCTGTATAATATTTCTCTGGATCATTATTGATAGTCTTACCAAATGTCTTTATACCATCAGGTAACTCAATACGGGTAGAGACTGATTTAAAAATACCAGCCTCTACTGCCAACTCTAACAGACCATAGTATCTATCAAGGCCTTTAGTGTATGACAGTCTGACATCTACCATCTGATTCTCTTTGGTCAGTCTAGACTTGTATGTCTTGCAATGAATGATATTACCTATCACCTCTGTACCATCTTTCTCTTTCTTCTTGGATAGATAAATGATAGTTGATGCAGCATATTTCAAACCAGAACCACCACCCATTTCTTTCTGTGGAAACATAGAACCAATAACATCATAGGTATGGTTGGTCATAATCATAGGTATACCAAGTTTACCTAACTTCAATGTTAGAACTCTAAAGGTAGCCTTGACTATCTGAGATCGTGTCATGTCTCTAGTTTCTTTTCCAGCTTCAGTATCTTCAATTTCTTTTGTGGTAGATAACATACCTAGACTATCAAGACACATCAACAAAGGTGGTCTATCAGTTTCATTTTCATATGCTTCGAGCACCTGTAGTGCCTGATACCGAAATTCTTGTACTGTAGTGATGGGTAGTATAGCCATTCTAGAAGAATCAATACCACGACTCTCAATCATATCCTTACTGATTGCAGATTCACTCTCAAAAAAAACTACATTACCTGTAGGATGTTCTTCTAGAAATGCCTGACATACACCTAGAACAAAGAACGTCTTGCCTGTTGCCGACTCTCCCGCAATCGCTGTAATTTTGTTCTGAGGTATCCCACCGTAAATACTACCGCTGCATAAGGCATTAAAAATGTAGCTGCCAGTATCCACATAGCCGCTAATATCAGCGGTAGAAAGGCCATCAACAACAATCGTTGCAAACTCATTACCAGTTTCCTTTATTACATTCTTCAAAAATGACATTTTTTTTCTCCATTCTTAATTTAGCCTGATACTTTAGACAGGCTTTTCTATTCACTTCAGGATTGTCAATCCTGTACTTCGTTTTCTTCTTTATGTATTCTGTCCTTTCTTCATCGGATATCTTTCCATACCAATCATACTTACCACCCGACTTATATTTCTCTTTATTCTTTTGATACCACAACCGCTGATACTCTTTAGGGTTATCTGTGGAAAGTCCACCTCTCCAATAGCCGTTGTTTTCTCGTTCATAACCGCCAGTCCATTCTTCTCTGGCTAATTGTTCTTCGGTAGGCAGCTCAATCTTACCTACATCTGCTGGGTCTAAATAGTTATAGGACATCATTCATACCTCTCGTATAATGGTGTTTAGGAGAAGGGGCTGTTATCAGCAGTCCCTTTCTCTGTTCTATTTATCATCCATCTATTCTCCAAATAGTCCTTCAAGTGTTGCTCGGCGGTTATGTCTAAAGAAATCAAAATCTTTATTCTTACCGAAGCACCACACATTTTCAATATATATTTTATTCATAAATTTCACAAGTTCTTCATGTGTCTTAAATACATTTTTACCTTGTGGCCGCTGCATGATTCTCATACCCACTTGGCCTAACCAGTGCTCACGCAACGAATCTACAAGCTCATCACCAGAACGATGACGAACTCCTTTCACTTTGGGGTCCATAATATTAGTCAATAAAAATCCATTATCACTTAATGAATTAAAACTATTTAGTGCCACTGGGAGATAAAACTCATCACGCCACTTATCATATTCACTAAATTTGGCCCAAGATTGATCTGCCTCAAATTCTCCACCTTTATTATATTCTTCTGTAGAAAAATATGGTGGACTAGTAAATGCACAATCTACATTCTCAATACTATCCCACGGCAAATCTTCTGCACCACATCTGTATATTTGTGTAGTCTTACCAGGAGATAATTTACTATACTCTTTAATCATTTCAGAGTACATTAAAAATGTCAATGGATTAGGATCACAACCAATATAATGTGTTGCATCTGAAGCATAGAAACCAGCAAGTCTATCACCCCAACCCATGCTAGTATCCAGTACTGTCTTAGCGCCTGTCATGTTATAGATGGTCTTAGCCACGATAGGTTTAAACTGTGTGGCGATGTATGTACCCAAACGAAATGCAGACATATAAACAGTCGGAGACAAATCTTCATTGGTATTAATACCTCTCCAGATTGCACCAATAGAACGCCATATCTCTTTTGCAGTTCCGTTTTCCCAGACTTGAGCTGGTGCTTTAAAACTATACGAACCACATCGCAGTCTGAGTTTATTCATAAAGTAATCACTACAGAGACTATATGCAGATGGTGTATCTATCAGACCTAAGCCATGTTCTGCAAAATTATATTTGTAGTCATCATACTTTTCAAACACCTCACGATCTAAATGATCTGTTGGTGTAATAAACTTTGTATAGTCTGCCTTCTTTAACTTCTGAAAATTCGCCACCATATCTGCATATGTAATTTCCCTAAACGGAAATGGTGGACGTTCACTGACGATATAGACCGACAAAGTTTCACGAAAAATCTCCTTACCATACTTTTCTGTGCAGTACTTGAACTCACCTGTATTTAAAACAGGTAGGCCATCAGCATTACAATGTTCGCTTAGATACGAATATAGTTCTTCATCATATATCATCCAAACAACGCCTCCAGCGTTCTCTGTGTGCCATAACTTCTATCAATTTCCCAACCAATCGCTTCCATAATAAACTGCAAAGGATCAACATAGGACTTTTCAAACTGCAAATCTATATCTATAAAATCATGTAACTCAAATTCTTTAGGTAATACACTAAGAAATGCAATCACATTTGCTTGCAATCTGTTAGGAGTTTTTAATAAGAGATATTTAATCTTCTCACCTTCTTGAATCAACGGATATTTTTTTGTTAGATTTAACTTCTTTAGTAAATGGTTATATATTAATGCACCTTTAATATGCATTGGACATTTTTTCTTAAAGATACTATTACTATCACCCCACTTCCTCAAACCATTTACTGATCTTGGAAATGCAACAGCCTCTACAGGCAAACTCAAAAACTCTTTACGAAAATTCTGTATGAATACATTAACAGCCTTATCATCTTCATTAACTATAACCTTCAATACTTCTTTAATCTTTTCTCTACACGGGCCAGGTGTTGATGACTTAACCGCCTCGATACCCATAATCTTTAACTGAGGTTCTGCATATCTCACACCTTCACTATCATGTACGTTTAAGATGTATCGTTTCTTGGCAGTCCATATACCCTTGTCGGCAATAACCTCTCTGGACATTTCCATCCTTTGAGCATACGCCTTCACATAATCAGCCAACTCCTCATAACATTTAGTAATATAAGGTTCCATTTTCTCTTTAGCGATTGTGTCCAAGAAATCAATGACTCGTTCTGTTGGTACATCAGTTCCCTCGCCAAAAGATTTACGGACCAATTCGTCAAATGTAACATAAATGGAATCTGTATCCGACGCAATAATATAATCTTCGTCTGTAGTCTGTAATATTCCATTGAGGTAATCATTGACTTTGTTTTCAATCCATCTGATCGACAGCTGACCTGATGTAGTAATAGCAGTAGCCATCTTTTCATTGTAATAACGAAAGTATTGATTACCGATAGCACCATAAGCACTATTGAGCGCAATCTTTCTGGCCATCTGTATGTTATTATATTTAGAAATTTCTTTAAGGTACTTAGCGTCCTTTGTTTCTTCATATCTCCTTCTAGCATCTAGTGCATACTTCTTAAACTTCACACGATCACCATACATTTTATCCATCAGCTCTGGTAAAAACCCACTAATGTCTTTTCTGAAACAAGCATTGTTTGGTGTCACTGTTAAATTATCACCCAACACTTCTGTATTGACTTCCTGTTTCAATAATAAATCAACACTAATGGCCTCAGGAAATCTTTGACCAATCATAGTTTCTGGTGAAATGTTATATTGCATAATCAAATGCGGATACAAACTGTTCAAATCAAATGACATCACCCATTTATGTTGACCCGTTTGTGGATCTTTCACATAGGCACCTTCATACTTTGAACCTTTATTATTGATATCTCTTTGAGGCACTACAATGTCTTTACTACGGAGATAGTTATAGATTGTGACATCCCACATACGAACCTGTGAGAATACATCTACATAATTCACCTTAGCCTCATAGGCCATTGTTAGACATAACTCTAACAATTTCATCTTATCTTCTAATGCATCAACAAGCTCTACGTCTTTGATATTATAATCAATGAACGATTGATAATCTTTTGTATACCACTCACGGAATGTTTCGTAGGGATTAGCATCTTTCTGCACACCCAACTCTACACTAGCAATATAATTCAATGCATATGATTCTTGATTCTTATATGTGAACTTACGATACAAGTCCATATAATCCATATTCGCAACACCCCAAATATTATATTTGGTTTGTTCTCTGCCGAATGTCGTTACCTTTTCTTCTGTTACCATATCCCACGGCGACATATTGTTTCGCATCTTATCACCGAATAGTTTAGAGATACGATTAGCAAGATAAGGTATATCAAAGAATGTGGTGTTCCAGCCTGTTATAACATCAGGTTGAACCTCTACCATGAAACCAACAAATTGTTCCAATAATTCACGTTCATCTATGCAATGTATATACTCAACATCATCTCTAGAATTATTATAATTATAGATACCCCATACAATAATCTTTTTAGTTTTGTGATTCTTTATAGTAATGGCAAGGACTTCTTCTTGGGCCACACCAGGATCTGGAAAACCATTCTCTGATGCCACCTCTATGTCGATGGTCAACATGAGAATTTTATCCATGTTCCATTCTACAAACTCATCATAGTTATCAGCTATCCATACATACGGATATCTCTCCATACCATGAACAAGATCAGGTTGATCTCTATATTGTCCAAGAAATTCTCGGGCATCACCAATAGAGCTCAACTGTATAGACTCTACAGGTTTACCCTTTAGAGTTTTAAGCTTTGTCTTTTTCTTTGTAGGGAAATAGAACGTGGGTTTATGACGGACTTTATGCTGCACCCGCTTACCGTTCTCAATCGCACGGATGAGAAGTGTGTTCTGTTTCTGAATTACATTTGTGTAGAAGTTATCTGCCATAGATATAATTATAACACAAACAATCTATCCAGTCAATACTTTTGCTGTATTAACCTCAGGCACTACAATACCCGACCCAAACGCCTGTCTATAATTATTTACTATTTCTTTTGCAGGATCAGAGATGAAAACAATCCAATCCTTCTCAACTCTTACCTTATTATCTTTGGAAAAAGCTGCCCAAGGACCAAATCCCCATTGCACATTATTACCACCCTGTCTGGGGTCGCCCATCGGTATAATAACCGCAGGATTATCTAACCAAAAGGAAACACCATCCTCATCTTCTTCTATTTCTGCTACTACATCTTCGCCCGACTTCAATCGGAGTAATTTTATTGTCATAATTTATTTACCTATTCAATTTTCTTTTTGGTTCCAATATTATATTTAGTTTCAAGATCCCAATCATCCTTCTCTCTAAATGATAAAACTTTAATCTGTGATAATGGTGCTCTAGGTTCACTGTTACCTATCATACTTACTAAACCCCAATCTTCTAATAACTTTGCAATTGTATTTCGTCTTTCAATATCATTTATGGAGATATTAGTTGGCTTACCATCTAATGCAAATAACTCTTTAAAATGTACGATAAAATAACGTCCTTGTTTATGCAGAATGTGACATGATTGGTATAGTTTTCTCTCTTTCCTTGAGGCAACACCGATGCGGGATAAAGTTTCTCTCACTTTGAGGAAGTCGTCGGATTCTGATAACCCGACCTCTAACATCAGGTCAGGTGTCCACTCCAATTCTTCCATGTTTACCACCTCTAATCAATTTTGTTTTTATAATTTTTATCTGCTCAGCAGTCAAAACATCTAAGGCTTGTTTTGCCTTTTCATTACTATAGCCATAATATTCTTTTACATATTCTATATCTTTGACTTTAGAAGAGCGCATCCATTGTGCAAATCTCTTGCGCTTCCTTACACTATTTAGTAAAAAATCGTTTTGCAACTTGTTATCCAAGAAGTGCATACGGTTTACTTCATTAACATAGAATATAGTATCAGGAAAAGCTGATAAACATTTATTGATTATATAGGCGGGGTATTTTTTCTCCCAAAACTGATCTTCAGAATCCATAAGATTCTTTTTCAGATGATTAATATTGTTTAAGTAATCTTTAAGTTGATATTGTTCCATACTTTTCTCTAATTTGGCTCCGTGACCTGGGCTCGAACCAGGGACAGGCTGATTAACAGTCAGCTACTCTACCTACTGAGTTATCACGGACTAAATTGTGCATTGAAAATTCCATCTGGGCATACTTATAGTCATATCATAAAAAGTCTCCGACGATTTAATAGTGCCGTCGGGAAGCACATGATTACAATTATACAGTATTGTCTTGCTATTGTCAATAGAAGAATTGTTTAAATCTATAGGACTTCTATTCTGATGTTTATCTGTCCATTGATATCCATTTTCCTGGCGTTCACTGAGCTCAAAATCTTTAGCCTTGGATACAATAAAAGAATTTTCTATTAAACTTAAATACTTTCCATTCTTACAATCAAAGCCTGCATGAATCAGTTGTTGTAAAAATAAAGGAAAGATAAAACTATTAATATGACCTTCTATTAAAGTTTCAGCAGAATGATTTGGAGCACTGATAATCAATACACCATCATCACTAAGCACATCATAAATTCTATCTAAAAAGTCACCAACATTTCTTTGGTGTTCTATAACATGAGAACAAAAGACAACATCAAAATTCATCTGTCTTGTCTTAGTATAACTCATAAAATCCAAGTTATAGTCTGCCTTATCGGAATACTTATCTACCCCTGTTACTTTAAGGCCGGCATGATTCATTATCTTACTATGAACACCATCACCACATCCAATATCTAAACAAGTCTTATACTTTGATCCTATATTATGACGTTCTGCTATTAGAAATTCTATAAGAGCAAACCCACCCCACGTTATTTCATATGTCACGTTGGAAAATATCCGTATGTTGGTTTTGCATCTTTGGATACAGGTTCAAAATCTTCTAAAGTCTTACCCCTTACCGCCGATATACTTTCTCTGAATATAGCCAACTGACCATAATACAATAACGATCCAATATCTTGTAGTGTATAGTTCTCAGGCTTATCAAAATCTTGTCTCTTAATAATCCAACCACCATCTACACGACCATCTATAAAATGACTAGTCACTGCAACTGGTAAATTATCGTGTTCAATCCAATGAGCAGTATCAAGACCTCTACACTCTGGGATGCCACCCGGATGAAAATTGATTATACCCAAACTAAACTTATCTATAACTTCTTTCTTTAATATTCTTGCACCAGCTATTAATCCAAGCTTAGGTTTCTTCTGTTCTAAAAGATGCAAACAAGATTCACTATTATGACCCATCATAAAATAAGGTATATTCATCTTCCAACAAATTTCTCTAGTTTCATGCATACCTAGAGTCGGAACACTAGAATGATATTGTTGTTCTGGTATACTTAATAATTCCTTAGGCGCTCCGATAACAATATCTAATTTGAAATTATAATACTTCAAATAGAAAATAAAATCTTGGGTTTTTCTATGAGGAAAATCATATGCAAATAAAATCATATCCAATTCTCCCGCACCCACTGTTCATTTACTTGATGTGGTTTAGGTGAGCCATGAAAATAAACAATACTAGTATCTGCAAGTCTATCCCAATGATCTCTGACATGAGCTTTATAACTTAATATTCTACCTTTAAATATAGTGTCTATTCTAGGACTATCACCATACAAACTTCTTAATACAACCATCTCAGATGGTGCTCCAGGAAACAAATCACAATTTTTCAATATTTCCTTTTCATTATTAATCCAATAGTTCCAAAACTCATTACAGAATGATGGCTCAGCTATAGTCATCGCATTACAAATTTCTTCAGGCCAATATGGGTCTTGACAAACTCCTAGATTATGTTCTTTTAAATCATAATCAAAAATATCATCAAGCGGACCTGTAATGATGGTATCAATACCCATCGTAACTCGTCTAGTATTACACACCTTTGGATGATACCACTCCATTAAACTCATCCAACCATACTGATCAACTGACCTATCAAATCTTATCTGTTTAATAGGTTCTGAGAATATATAATTTCGATCTGTAAGACATACGAAATCAAAATGGCCATTGTAGTTTCTAGCAACACCCCTATAGAGTTTATCTACCCACGACTCATCATAGATACCCACAGAATGAGGAACCGGAGCATTACGACCATCAAACAATGCAACAACAATAGTTATATTTGGTTCATAAACTGATCTTTCGGCCCACTTATTATTCTGAGCTTCTATCTCGTCGCTTGAGTTCCGATAAAGGTTTGTCTCGTATAAGTTCTGCTTCACTGTATTCATAATTATCAGATTCCTCATTCTCATTTAGTAGAATAGCGCCATTGTTGATATGAAAATTCCAAGCCATCTTTGTCTTAGGAGACAATGTAACATATCTTTTGATATGTGGTTGAGTCATTAACATTTGTTTCCACAAATCAGTAACCAGCAAGCGCCCTGCACCAGCCTGGCGACTCCACACAGTATAAAATATCGCATGGTCTAAACCAATCATACTATTTAAATCTAGTACCGTTCTTGGTACATCTGTGCAGTATGCAACACAAATAATTGCACCACCATTTGTATAAACTTCTCTACCAGCGGTGTGTCTAAACTCTCTATCGAGCTCAGGTCTTACAGGATCTTCTTGCCAAGGGAGGTTGAGTGGCCACACATCAGCATATTTTATCTGGCGAATCTTCATCTTTTGTTGCCTTAACAGTATTGCACGAAGCTTGTTGAATTATCCATCCAACTTTATCATACTCTAGTTCTAGTAGGATTTTCGCATCCCATTGTAAATCCGAGAATTCCTCATCACTTAAAGACAACACCCGGCGACCTTCACTATTTATATATACGGCCATTTACCATATGGCCGTTTTCATTATTGATGTTTTATAAATTTCTTCATCAATTTCTATTCCTAAATATTGTCTGTTTAAAGACCGAGCTACATAAGGAACAATACCTGTCCCTGTAAAAGGATCAAGGACCTTATCATTTTCCTTACTCAAATGCCCAACTACTAACTTAACAAAATTTTCATTCCAACCAAAGTAAGGTCCAGTAGCCTTCTTCATTGGATATACTAGAATATGTTGCAACCATTCTGATGTTCGTTCAATGGTTCCTTTTCTGGTAAAGATACAAAGATGTTGATATGGAAATTTATATTGATCTTTACTGTCTATATTATTTACTACCATAATTTTATAATCTTTCAATACAAAACCTAGCTTTATCATGTACTGTATTATAACACTGTGCTTAGGATATACTCTCCCACCAATCTTTCTATCTGTCTGACACATAGCAACAAAACCTGTATCAGAAATCAAGTGATCAAATCTAACCATAGCATTAGAAATAAAATCTTCATATTCAGTGGTATCTTTTATACCCAAATCATTCATATCAGGAACACTAGTAAAAATTAAATCTACACTATTAGGTTCTATCTCTTGCATGAGACTAAAGGAATCACCTAGTATAAAATTATTCCATTCTAACATATCAAGGCTCTCACCTCATGATTAGCCTCAACATCTATAACCAAATGAGTTCTCATATTTGTACCATCATTGACTGCACGATGTGGTTTTCTTACATCTATATACCAACACTCACCTACTTGCATATGTTCTTCTACTAACTGTGCATTCCAATCCCACTGATTGAATATTACTTTCTCATTAGTCACAATAGGAAAGTGAAATCTCATTAACTTAAAATCATTCACTCCAGCATCAGGATCTACTTGGTCAGTGTGTCTCTGTAGTTCACCACCACCTGGCGACAAATTCATAAATCGGATGCGGTGTGGTTTTCCAGGCAACCATCTCAACACATCTTCCACTTCAGGAAACATCTTACGGAGTTCTGTATCTTGTAATTTAAACTCTGTGTCTTTATTTTCTGCTTTCCACTTCTTATTCATCTCTGCTGGTTTGGTAATAAAACTCCACTCTGGTGAATAGCCTCGGAGAGATATTGCACTCCAAGATTTATTTTTATTATAATTAGAGTAATGATTAGTAAACTCAAAACCCATCACCTCTAATCGTTGAGCAATTATATCACATATATTAGATACGTCCGGTAGATTAGTTTTAGTCAATACTAATTTCTCTGCTGGTAACATCATATTCTGTTCTTTAAATTCTCTCATGTCACCGAGGAATGATGGTTGGTCTTTAAAGTAGACACCTTGAATATCTCCGAAGGTGTTTATTTTAATACCCAACTTTCTATAACCGGCTTGTTTGGCTACAAATCTATCACAAAAATGTTCTTCATTCAAATATAGAAAAGTATCTTCATCATATAATTTTAATTCCCTTACAATATCTTCTGGTTGATTAAAGGCAATACGATCTATAACCCTATCACCCCTCTCTATGGTAGCAATAGGTATATCATATGCTGAATACATATTGATTTTAGATTTAACCTTGAGCACTCTACTTTGTATAGCCCATTCATTACCATATTGATATTGGTCTATATCAATTGCCGCGGCGATCTTATTCTTCTTCATCTCCAAGAACGGAGACAAACAACGCTCGTTATAACCTTCCCAAGTTTTTTCTAACTTGAGAAGCTCATCCAATTCTATTCCTTTCTGCCAATCTTTCATACGAATGGTGGGCCCAGGAACCAAGTCACTACAGAATATCGTATACCCTTTGTTACAGGTGCAACTCTATGTTCCATCGCTGACGGAAACACAATCACAGAACCAGCGGTTGCTTCAACGGGGGTAATATTACATTCTTCTTTACTATATGAAGCAAACTCAAATGCACCACCTTCAAAGTTATCATTCAAAATTATAGACATACTCAACTTTCTAACGTGCCCGTGCATAAAAGCATTTTGTGAATTATTATATGCTGACAAATGATCTCCATTACCATCTCTATGAAAATTATAAAAGCCACCTTTCTTGTAACGTGTTATCTGACAAGACTCTGCTGCTTTGATATGATATCTCCAACCGGCATCATCATTAGCTCGTTGCATAATAGGCCAAATGATATCATATAACCATTGGTCATTACACCAGGCAACATCACTTATTCGTATTTTAGGATTTGGTTTATAATCACCCTTACGTCCTGTCTTTCTTTCTTCATCAGTAATACCTTTTGATGTATCTACAGCTGATGGTTTCCACTTCTTACTAGCCCATCTCTTTATTTTATTGCAGGTCTTTTTGTCTATACTATCAGCACCAAAAATAAACCATTCATTTGTATTAACCATCAAATTATTTCTCAAATATAAAGAAAGGTTCTTTTTTTATTGAGCCTTTACCTTCCTGATTAGATAGTTGTAAATACCAAGTATCTTTCAATTTAAATCCAGACTCTGTTCCTAATCTAATAGTTTCAGATTCAAAGTTTTTTATGCGTTGTGTATTCGCTACATTCAAAATCATATGACCACCGTTCTTTAAACCATAATGACAATTTTCAATAGTCTGTCTCAAGAAACCTTCTAACCATTCTTCTCTAGTAGGATACTTCTTATATGATTGGGTATCTTCATCAGAATATTTTTCCCAATCATAATATGGTGGTGATGTAAAACATAAATCAACACTATTCTTATCAGGTCTAAATTCTTCACTGCCTAGTTTGTGTAATTCTATAGTTCTATTTAGGCCTTTCCAATCTTCACGAATTTCTTTCAATCCTTCAAAAGTTTCTGTGCATGGATCAGTGCCAATATAATTTACATCAGCTGCGATTGAACCTAAAAGTCTACCACCATACCCACAACTCATATCCCACGTTACGCCTGCATTACCACCAAACAAAGGAGATGCTTTTTCTAAAAATTTATCATAGATTGTGGCGGCAGCTGTGGGTCTGAAATTAGAAACAGATTGTGTACCAGCATATCGTCTGAGTATAGATCGTATATCTGATGGAGTCATCTTGTGGTATTCTTTTACAGACCAGAACGATCCGTCTAACATCTTACGAATACCTTTCTTTAACTTTTCTTCACTCTCCCAAACTGATATAGGAGTTTTCATATACCCACACTTGATATTCCAGAAGTGTGGCATATAACTCCAAGCAAGAGAAAGACCATGGCCTGACTGGCCGACCATTTTGGTTTTTGGTTTATACATACCAGACCTGTTAAAGTTTTTTAGTTTATAGAATTCTTTACTTCTCCACTTATGATCTGTGGGGTAATGTGGAAAAGTTTTGCACAAACGATCATAGACATCGTTTACCTGTTCTTCACTTATGTTTACTTGAATCGGCATTACACTTTAGATAGATGCTGATGTAGTTCATCAATTAATATAAGTTCAAAAGTAATTCCTTGAATTGCAACCTGTTTTTTTATTTCTATGCAACGCCTTTTCAAATGACGTATTTTATTTTTATTCCCTTTCACTCTATCATAAGAATATACTAACCAAAATTCATCACCATAACATCCATTTACCAGATTGAAAAGACAATGAGAAAGTTTATCAAAATGTGATTCTACATTTCCTAATTCCTTACACTCAATATGAATCCATCTCTCATTATTATGAATCAGAAAATCACCCTGTCTAGATAAACCAAAATGACAATAAAATTCAGGCCTTTTTTCAATTGAATATCTTACAGGGTTATTATAACATTTTAATACATCGTGAGTTATACTTTCAAATCGAGCACCAGATTGTTGAGCAACATCTCCAGCACATCTTAAATCAGTACAAATTTCCTCATCATCAAATAAAGTATTATGAAATACTATATCCTTTAATTGATTAGGATTTAACATTTTTATAAGTTCCGGACTAACTTGATTTGTTACTTGAATTGGCATTGGGACATTATCTCAGTCAGACAAGCGAGTAAATTAATTTCTTGGTCGGCAACAAAGGCAGACTTATATTGATACTCACCTATAATAATAACGGCAGCGGGTATAGTGGCCGGGTCAAGATATGTATACAGGTTGTCATAAATCTTGCGGAAGATTTTGGTGGGATCATTATCTATATTATTCACTACCCACTTACGAACCTTTGTAAACTCTTTCTCCTTTAGGTGGAGAGCCAATTCTTTCATACTAACTTCTGAAAGATTGACGAGGATGCCAGAGTCTATCTTACCCGACACACTATACCGCTGCAACTCATTCAACACTCTCCTGTTATCAGGAAAATGTTTTATAATTAATTCAGCAACAACTTTACCTTCATATTCTATATTCTGTTCTTTCAATATGACAGCACAACGATCTAATAATTGTCCTGCTAGTTCTTTACGCTCACCATTAATCTTGAATTCAATAACAGAACACCTTGAATGTAAAGGCTCGATGATTCTGTTCTTGAAATTACAAGTAAATATGAAACGACAGTTGTTATGAAACTCCTCAATGAACCCACGGAGTGCAGGTTGCGTTGATTGAGGATTGAGATAGTCTGCCTCATCTAGTATCACAACTTTCTGACCACCAGAAAGTGATACCGTTGAAGCAAACGATTTGATTTTTGTTCTAAGAACATCAATACCAGATTCTTCACTGCCATTGATTATCATATAGTCTGCGTTTAGTTCACTACACAGAGCTCTTGCCACTGTAGTCTTACCTACACCAGCACCACCCGACAACAAAAGATTGGGTAGTTCTTTATTCTTTACAAACTCTTTAAAAGTTTTCTTTATAGACTTTGGTAATATACAATCATCAATGTTTTTCGGCCGATACGCCTCGACCCACAATAGATTCTCCATTCTCCACCTCATAATAATCATTATGACTACACCACGGACAATACCAATGGCGTGACTTCATAATATGTTCAGCCGCAATACTCCACCATCCGCTACAACTCTTACAAGAGAAGTGATGGAGTATTTCTATACTAGTCATCTCTACTAGGAACCATTGTTAAAAACTCAACATCCAAATCGAGTCTATCAGCAATACGTTCAATAGACATACCCAACTCTATCAACTTTTTAATAGCCCAGTGAGTATGTTGTGTTGTTTCATCCATTAGTCTTTGCCTCCATAGCAATCCAATAAGATGCATCAACACCTGTCCAATTACTAACACCAGCTTCTGTTGAAGCAGTTACTTGATAATCACCAGGAATCATCTTGAGATTATCAGTTTTAAAACGAAACTCAAAAACAACATTAACTTTATCCAAATCTTCTGTATAATCATTTGATGTTACATTCTTCAAATCTGTTGCTGTAATCTTTCCGTCTGTAAAAACAATATCAGGTAGTTGCATCACTGCCGAAGCTTTCAAAACATTCGTCAATACAGAACCAGGAATAGTAAAAGATACATCGCACTCTGGAGCATTAAAAGTCTCCGGTGGTGTTGTTAGAATAGAAGAATCTGAATAAAAATATCTCACCTTAGTTCTTCCACCATTGACAGTCAAATAACTCTCACCAAATTCCAAATTAGAATCTTTAACCAGACTCAGCACCCCAAGAAATTCATTTAGATCATAGATACCAAACTCTTTTGGGAATTCTTCTACAATAGAAGCTTCACCCAAAATATTCTTCATGGTGGACATTGTCCTAAGTTGACTACCAGACTTAACCAAAATATTCTGATTAATAGTAGAAAAATTCTTTAGAATATTTACTGTATTTTCACTTAACTTCATCTTCACTCTCCGTATCATGTATATGTAACATGATTATTCCATAATGTAAAATTTTCATAAGGTCGGCACGATTCTTACCACCCTTATGCCCATATCGTTGAGCATACTTTAAAATATTACCCATACAAAATCCTTCACCATGACCACAATCTTCTATGAACTGTGTGGCCTGGTACTTGCGTTGAGCATAATGCTGGTCATAAGTATCATCTACATATTTTTGTAGATCACGGATGACTCTATCTTCACTGAACGCATAATTAATTTTTGCCATATACTTATTATCTCATAATAAAGGTTAAATGTCAAGTATATTTTCAATTATTATTTGTTTGGGTAGAAAGTCACAGCAAAAATAACTACTACTGAATGTTATCTTGTTGTTGTCTCTACCATCAGCCATAATGAATCTCATTCGTCTATCGAACATCAGCAGTTGTAAGTCTCTGTCTTTGAATATCTGCATCGGTGCTCTGTCATTCAACCAAGTGTTAGACATAATCAAAGCAAATGGTTTGTGGAATGATAACGCTCGTTCAAAGTATTTTCTTTTGTTGGTGAACGGTGGATTAGAAATAATGATGTCCCATTCATCTGGTTCATAGTTAAAGAAATCTTGACCAGTATCTATGTGTGAATAGACAACTGGGTTTCTTATCTGTTTAACAAATTCACTATCCTCTTTGTCAAAAGGACACCAGACTATCTTACCTTCGGGAATGTATTTGAGTATTGGAGTTACGCCATAATGTGGTGTATAACACTCATCATTCTTACCGGGAGAATATAATATTTCTCTCCTACTTAGAGTGCCAGTAACCACTTCACCAGTTAAAAAACTTAACGCCATAATATTATTATACCACCATTTCTGGTGTAAATCAAGCCTTTTTGAAACCTATTTTATTTCTGCTGTTCGTGGAATTACCAGCATTAGCAAACTTAAATTTTATTTCAGGAAAGGTTTGCATTTGAACTGATAGATTTCCTTTTGTATCTAAATCTACATTGACTTGTTGGATGTCTCTAAAGGTATTCATTAATGAAGTAAGAGCTTCAGCATATAGTTCATTAAACCAATCCACTAAATGATAGGCTAATGGTGATTGTATCTTCTCTGATTTGTGTCTCTGTTTCTTTGTATTGTATTTCGCCCATTCTGTAGCGGCTGGATTTTTTCCTATCGCCTTGTAAAATGGTGCCAACGCCTTACGAATCTTCTTTGTATCCTTACCAAAAGTCTGTAACCATTTCTCTAATGAATCATCACTTAAACGAGTAACAGGTGTTCCAGTTATTTGAGATAATTTAACTAATCCAAAATGCTCTCCATCATCTGTATCCCAAGTCTTGTAAAGATACTTAGCGATATCAATAGCGTGACCATAAGTAGTACCAGCCAAGATTATTTCTACTAAGTCCACCATCTCCTGTTGAATAGGAGACAACTGTTTCATAAATTTTTTATTGGTTAGAAATCCAGACTTACGAGCAATATCCCAAATACCTTTAAAACTTGTAGGTGAACCAGACTTGGTTTTTACTGATACTAAATTAACTCCACCTGTATTATCAGGCACCAAAATATCTGCTACTGGTAAAGAGTTTTTGCCAGGGAAGTTGACTTTACCTATACCTTCTGGATAGTTCGCAGTCGTACACCAAATACCAGCCAACACTTCGCTGTAATCTTTAGCTATTTGAGCAACATCTTTCTTCTCAAAAGGTGGAGGTGTTACTGTAACTTTACCACCCTTAGGCACTTTAGTAACCCAACCCATCAAATTTACAAGATAGTCTACTTGTTTCTTCTTGAGTTTATAACGCTTTTTACCTTTTCCTATCCAATACCTTGCGACTTCACTCTTAACTTTTCTACCACCTATATCTTTATCAGTAGTAAGAGTATTAATACTAGACGGAGCTAAATCTTTCGTTACAAATAATAAACCCTGGGCCTGAGCTCTATCACGAGCAGAAGCCTTTATTGCCTCCTGCATCTTAGTGTATTGAATAAAGGACTTCATATTCATATTTATTAAAATAAAAAGACGGTCTACCCAACACGAGGATAGCAAGCAGTCAAATGTCAAGCATAAATTCTATCATATGCTATTTGAAAATATTTTGGATCTTTTTCTATACCAATGAATTTTCTGGAAGTATTAACACAAGCTACACCTGTAGTTCCTGAACCCATTGTGCTATCTAGAACAACATCCCCCTCATTGGTATAAGTCTTAATTAAATATTCCATTAACGATACTGGTTTTTGAGTAGGATGTAATCCTTTCTCCTGTTTAAAGGACAAAATAGTTTTGGGATATCTTGTACCTTCTGGATTATCTCTATGAACTGATTTAGCTTTACCATATACTTCACCTATCGTAGATGTCTCACTTTTAAAACCACCATAAGGTGTTCCTTTTGTCATTTGTGGATTATATGTAGGTTTAGTTTTATAAAATACTAAAATATTCTCATGGGATTTTAATGGCATTATTTTTGCGTTCATGGGATTAGTACCTTGAGGCTTTTGCCATATCCATTCATACCGAAAATTCTTTATATTACTAGAAGCGAGAATAGTAGTAAAAGGTTGAGAAGCTGTAAATACCATTGCTGCATTTTCTTTTACTACCCTATTATATTGTTCCCACAATTTGTCTAAAGGTATAATACTATCCCATGAGCAAGCTGTAGTACCATATGGTAAATCTGTCAATATCATATCCACATTTGCATCAGATATTTCTGTTAGTTTGTCTAGGCATTCGCCGAATTTTAATTCCATTCGCTAATATCCTTCGTGTAGTCAGACTTCATCCATTTTGTTACATTAGCACCAGAACACATGAAATCATCATTATCTCCATGCTGACCACCCTGCTGACGTTTGAAAAAAGTTGTTTCATTTAAACAATTTATAAAATCCTGCTTTGTACACCACACAAGGATAGGAACCGCAACACCATCCACCAAATCCATTCCACAAAAAATGAGTCGTTCCCAACGCTTTTTTACTGCAAGATGATTAAGTGTACAATTTACTTCACCATATTTATTTCTTTTAATCGTAGGAACATCTGCATTATTATCACTGTGAGCAACACTGAATTTAATCTCGGTGTTGTTACCACTAATAATACGATCATATGGACCATTAGGACCACAATCGGCAGGCAGAACTTCACAACCAAGTTCATCCTTCATATAATTAGAAACATATACCTCACCAACCTCACCTTTCTGGACGTTACCAATAAACTTGTAACCCTCAATGTCAGTATCAACCCAAGGATCATTTATCATGCTCCTGATATATTCACGAATGTCCATAATATATTCTCATAATAAAATAAAAGAAAATGTGGGGTGGGCAAACTCGGTCGCCTACAGGTTATTGGTGGTGGACCCTGGGACGTATGTCTGCCACCCCACACTGTTACTTACTTAATTTTAATTAAGCGTGGTTTCTTTTCATCGGGAACGACACGTTCTAGATGTACGGTAAGCATACCGTTAGCCATCTTAGCATCATTCACTACTACATCATCGGCAAGAGTCCAACTACGACTGAACTTACGATACGAAATACCACGATGTATTACTTCTCCATCTTCTTCCTGTTTTCTTTCAACACTACGAACAGTTAAAGTACTATCAGCGATTTCAACTTCCAAATCATCTTGAGATAAACCGGCAAGTGCCAATTCTATAACAAAATTAGAATCACCTTCTTTACGAATGTTGTAAGGTGGAAATCCTGTGTTAGTCTGATGTAATGCATAGTGGTCATGTAACCGATCAAACATACGGTCAAAGCCAACTGCATAGGGGGTTAAAAGATTATGATCGAAATGATCAAATATATTTGCGATTGCTCTAGTTGTTACCATTTTGGTATCCTCCTCTAATATTAAGCAAGGTTAAATTTTGAGATCCCCGAAGGCAATCTCATTACTATTTATATATAATAACATACTATTGTAGAAAAGTCAATAGAATTAGAATAAAAAATGCACCCCACAATAATCTAGGAATCCATCTCTGTATTAAAACTTCATACACAAACGCATAGGTTCTTAATGCTTCTAGATTACCCGAATCTTCATGCATTTTTAAAGCTCGTTGCATTTCTACACGAACAGGTACGGGAAGAGGCCTCATATCTTGGGCCCACTCTTCCCAAGTATAATAACTATCTAAAAATGATTCTTTATATGCTGTCTTATATACTTTCTCAGGTTCCCAATCTTCAAGCCAACTCAGTATGGTTATGAAATCAGAATCTTCCATCTTATGAAAGGCAGGTTTTTTTGCTGGTAATACTTTAGCAATTAAAACAGCCACCAAATGCAATGCACTATTCTTCTTCAATTCTTTTTCTCCTTCTATCTGATAATTTTCTATCTTTCTCAGCTTTAAATAGGTGATGTCTATGGGCTCTAGTCAAAAACGTAATACCATTTAAATGATCTACTTCATGTTGTAAAATTCTAGAAGTCATCTCACCAAAATTCTGTGTGGCCCATGTACCTTCTTCTGTGTACCACTCCATTACAATATCTTTAGGTCGCCTAACTTTAATAAAGAGATCAGGAAAACTTAAACAACCTTCAATTACCAATTCTGTTTCTTCACCAAAAGATGTTATAACTGGATTAAAAAATATCTGTTCAAACTCTTGAGCTTCTTTAGTCTCAAAATTACCCATACCTATAACCAACGCTTGAGTATCTATATCTACTTGTGGAGCTGCTAAGCCTATACCACCACCCTCTCGTCTAATTTTCTGCAATGTATCGGACAATTCATAAGGATCCATAACAGGATTTTGAAAATCAAAAGGAATACATTTCTTTGTTAATATACTATTTGTTTCTTTTACTAGTTTCATTATGTTGTCATCCTTGAAAAATTTTGTACCTTCTCAAACCTAATTAAATTATCAAACTTATCTACAGACAAATCTGACTTATGTGAAATTATAAAAACATTCTCATTACTCAAAGTACTTAATATTTTTAAAAACTCGTCAGTCCCCGAATAATCTAAACTACTATCAAATATCTCATCAAGTATTAATAGATTAGTATTAGTACTATTCTTCATCTTGGCAATCTGTCTCCATGTAAAGAGTAATGCCAAATCTATTCTCATCTTCTCACCTTCACTAAAGTTAGCATAACCAAACACATCACGATAGCGAGACTTAATTGTTTCATTAAACTGTTCATCAAGCTCAAACTTAACTTGAAACTCCAGTGCTGATAGATAACTGTTAATCAATTTATTCATCACTGGTAGATATCGTTTAACAACCTTTGTCTTGATACCAGAGTCATTAAGTAATTGTTTAGCAAGTGACAGATAGTTATTATCTTCTGTTAATTTATTCTTACGCTTTTGAATAGTCTCCAGTTCATCTCTATATAGTTTTAATTTAGTTTTCTCCTCAACCAAATCTGCGTCTACACTTAACAAATCATTTATCTGATCTATCAGCTGTTCATTAAAAGATATAATAGAATTTGCTGAGGTTGTTTTCTTTGCGGCTTCAACTTCCTTCTCTCTGGTATCTATTGTTATATTATTATATAAATCTTCTCTAGCATCCATTTCAGATATTTGTGCATCCATACTAACCAATGCATTAGTATTCGTCACCATCTTATCTGTTCTACTTCCTACTGCATACTTTCTAAAATCATCATCTATGGGTTGGTCGCAAGTAGGACATTCAGCATTGTTATTAAAAAATTCAATTTCCTTTTCCATTCGTTTAGAGTTATCTTTTAATTTTACCCGAACTCCTATAAAATCTGATTGTTCTTTTTTAAAGGATTGTTCCTTTGGTAAAACATTATCTCTCCAATCTACAACTTCAGCCATCAAACTTAATGCTTGGGTATTTAATTCCTCTATATCTTTCCTATTCTTTTCTATCTTACTTTCTAAGGCCGTCTTGGATATTTTACTTTTTTCTTTTGACTGATTTATATGTTCCTCGGCCATAGTAATTTTGGTTTCTGTGAGATTATATTGATGAGCTATATCAATCTCCTTCTCCTTCATCTCTTTCATCTTGTGTTTGAGTATAACATTCATCAAAGAAAATATCTTAATGTCTAAAATTTCTTCTACCACCTCACGCCTATGTGCTGGTGTTAATTGCATAAATGGAATAAAAGATGATGAGCCGAGTATAACCACCTGAGTAAATGAACGATAGTTTAGTTTTAGAATACTTGTCTCTAAATGTTTTTGATAGTCACGGATACTAGCATCTTGATTTAACATTTTACCATTAACATAAATCTCAAAACGATTAGGTTTAATACATCTAATGATATGATAGTGTCTTTGACCTATATCAAAATGAACCTCAACTTTACAATCTCTTTCATTAACAGTATTTACTAACTGATCCTTTTTAATATTACGGAAAGGCTTACCAAACAAACCAAACGTCAATGCATCAAGTACTGTAGACTTGCCTGAACCATTATCACCAATAATCAAAGTGGTGTTATGGGTATCAAAAGAAATTTCTGATGGTGTGTTGCCTGTTGATAAAAAATTCCTATATGATATCTTACGAAATACAATCATTCTACTTCACTTGCCTCTACATATAAAGATTTTAATAGCCTATTCAATTTATCTTTATCTATTGCTTTACTATCAATCTCGCCTACATACTTTTCTAGTAATGTAAATGTATCTTCTATATCTTCCAATTCACCATCCGCGATTGCATCTGGTGTAAGGTCACTAAAGTCCTCAACAATTTTTAACTCAAGAAACTTACCTTCATTATAACATCTTTCAATGAATCTGTCAAATGTATAGAAGTCTGTTTTCTGAACTACAAATATTTTTACATATGTGTTTTCATATTCAGATAAATCCATATTGAGCATCTCATCACAACTATGGCCGTCATCATAAAATATCTTTCTGAATAGACGATTAGGATTCTGGTAAAATTCAAACTCTCTTGTGTCTGTGTCGTATATATGAAAACCCTTTGCACTATTATAATCGTTCCAAGTTATCTCATACGGAGCACCTAGATACCGAATATGGCCATCGTCTTGTTGTTGGTGATAGTGACCAGAGAATACACGCTCGTATCGTTTAAAGATGTCACGATCTAATCCGTGGTCACAAACAAGACCAGGCATTATTTCATTACCATTAACCTCAAGATGACCCATGGCAACATCAGCCTTAGCTGTGTTGATTACATTTACTGACTCTGCATAATGAGCTGATGCAATCCAAGGTATGAATAAAATATTACTACCACCAATTTCTACCACTTGAGGAACATCTTGATAGGTAGTTATATTATCATACTCTGCACAAGTCAATGAAACTGAATTGATCTCATTATTGTTTTTATAATAACAATCGTGATTACCAACTAACATATGAACTTTAAAATCCCGTGCAGGTTCAAAGAACATTTCTTTAGCTAATTTAAGAGATAGAAAATTAGTGTACTTGCGCCTATCAAACACATCCCCCAAATGAATAATCGTTGTAATTCCTTCCCGAGCAAGTATTGGGAAAAAAGTTCCTTGATAGAACCTGGCTTGGAACTGTGCAAAGGAAACATTATCATTCTTGCCGCCATGGTGCGTATCTGTGAGCAAAGCTACTTTCATTATTTATCAATCTTGGTGAAATGTATACTTGTCTAGCATATCCTCGAATTGCTGTTGGTAGTCTGATTCATTATCATGAGCCTGAACTGCAATACGAGACTCTATATTAGACTCTTTCAGTAATTTTTCTTTTATCATCTGTTGTTTCTTTTCTTTTGTTATTCTACGAACAAATGCATAGTAAATGATCTGTGTAAAATAAGCAAAAGGATTAGAAGATTTCGCTGGATCAAATCTATCAATATACTGCAAACAATTTTCAATACCATCAGAAATCATTTCTTCCCGATAGGTATAGTTAATAAAGTTTGGTCGGTATGATAGATGATTTGCTATCTTTAGAATACACTCACCCAAATAATTAGTAATTTGAGGAGGTCCTTCACCAACAGATTCAGCTTCTTTTATTAGTGTCTTTCTCTCTACAATTGCTTGTAAGAATTCTTTATTATTTACATAGTGAATTGTTTTTTTCTTGGCCACGGGATGTTCCTCATTGTACATAATCTCCGAATAGTCCTGTAATAACTTCTACAGCATCGGGAAGATTATCTAGTCTCCAAGAAGCGTTACATCGAATAAGAGGATGTTCCATATATTGTTCATCATCAGACACGACAATTAAAGGTTTTCTCAAACCAATTGCCCAACCAATTTCAATAATAGTTCCGATAGATGGTCGCCTATCGTTCATCTCTTTGGGTAGATAAGCCAATACTAAATCACACGACTCTGTATCAAGCCAGTTCTTTGCATTGATAGCACGAGCATCAGACCACATAGGATCAGTTGCACCATCATCAGTATATGTCATACCCTCTTTAACAGGCTCACATCGTAAAGGAGAAATACCAATTACACCATATGGTAATATATACCTTACCTCGTTTCGCCATTCAGTTGCTTCTTGTTCGTTTAATCCAGCAATTGGTCCTGCCAGATATATGTACTTCTTCGTCATAATAAATGCCTTTTTTGTTTAGACATCTATTATGCTAACACATTTTCTAGAGATTGTCAAGCCCTGTGACACTCCAATTTACTTTACTCCAATCACCATCTCTGTGTACTGGAATTGCATGACATTTCGTTCCTAGATGTGGACTAATATCATTGATAAGAATTCTACCGCTATCTGCATGACCCATTAATAGAGTATCAAATGGTACACCCAATCTACGGAGTTCTGATTCAGTTCTTTCTCTTACGGACTCTCGTCTACCTGTCATTAAAATAATCTTATGGCCTTGTGCTTCCCACAAGCTCATTCTCTCCAATACACCAGGCAACAACTCATGGTCTTGTTCCATTATGGCCTTATGCCCACCACCCATATACTTGATGAGCGTTCCATCCACATCGCAAATGATGGTTTTCATTTTTTATCCATAAAATAGCTTGACAAATGTTCATATCCATGATAAGCTAAACAGCAGTGTCTCCGAGAGAAAGAGAATAGCATATTAATGTATTATCTTTTTAGTAGGTACATGAGTCATTCTTGAATCTTCTTCGTACTCCATTAGTTGTTCTTCAGTTGGAGTATTCTCTTCCATAATAGCTGAAAGTTTATCAATGTTAGAACGAATCTTAGCAAGTATATCATCATCACTATCATCTTTATCAAGTTCAATACCAGATTCTTCTTTAGCCTTATTAGAAATCATCCGATAGTATACGATTACTTCCGGTGCTAGATTCCCCCAACCTAATATCTTTTCTTTATTGATAACAAACTTAACATCATTAGTAAAGTTTACCCATCTCTGTAAGCCTGTATGCTCAATGATGTGATCAGGACGATCATAGGTGTGTTGTTTAGTGACGCTCATTGGACATTCTACAACAAGAGCATCACTATACTCCTGTAACACTTTACAAAGTACATCATCCCCATTTAGCATTTTGATAACTTTATATGGTGATTCGTTGGTGTCTTTATCTGCATATTCCATATAACTATTTATCTTTAAGCTTAACTGGCACTATATCGTAATCAAATCCTTGCTCATTATAGATACCTATTCTCTCAGAGAAATGATTTAAAGTATAGTTACTCTTATTATTATAACTTAAATCGTCTGATATGTCAAATATATTAAGTTGTTCTTTATCGGCTGACAATCTCAAACCACGACCAATTGATTGTAATACTTTTATTTGGGATTTATAAGGACTAGCAAATATAATGTTATGTATTCTCTTAATGTTTACTCCTGTAGAAAATGTACCATACGATGCAACAATGACACAATTATCATTTTTCTCTACAAGCTCTCGTACCTTCTCTCTATCATCTGTAGGTGTAGCGCCATAGATTAAATATATGTTTCGTTCTTCACCACAGGTATCAACAATCATACTACACAAAGGAACTAATTGCTTTTCTATGTATTGAGCTAACACCAGAGAGTTGCCTTCTAAAGAACAAGTTAGATTTTTTATAAACAGATTTCTTTTAAGATGTGTAGATAAGTACTCCATTTCTTGCTGATAAGTTTTACCTCTCATCAGCATTTTATTTTGTTTGGTGTGTTCTAGTACAAGGCAACGAATGTGTAGATCAGATAATTCCTTACGTTCTATAAGCTCTGATGTGGTGGTAACTTGTTCATGTACTGTAAACAATCCTTCCAATACCAAACGATGAATCTCTGTACCGTCTAATGTTCCGGTAAGGCCTATACGATATTTACAATCATGCAACTTTGTCATTATACCTGTTAATGATTTTGCTTTTGCGAGATGAGCTTCATCAACAAACACAGCTCCGAATTGACTAAAATATCTTTTGTCTAATTTATAGATTGACTGCCATGTAGAAATAATAACTTCTTTACTGGTATTTTTATCTTTACCAGCATACAATCGGTGACAGTGCTCGTCAGGAAACCAACCATAGTCTGCAAAGTCTGAATACATTTGCTCAACTAAACTGGTTGTAGGAACAACGATTAGGATTTTATTTTCAGTAAATTTTTGAATGTAGTATCTTACTAGAGAGTAAATAATAAATGACTTACCACTACCAGTAGGGGAAAGAATAAGGCCACGACCAGACTCCAAAACACTGTGTACAGCATCTATTTGGTAATCTCTTGCTCTGAACTTTCCTTTCTCAATCGACCGGACAAATCTTTCGGTAACTTTTTTATCCAGTTTCTTAACGCCAAAATCTCCTTCGTATTCAATTTCGTAGCCTTGTTCCTTGAGAAACTTCTGGACATAAGGTAATAATCCATAATAGATTTTACCAGTACCAGGAGAGAATAATCTGATTCGGCCGTCCCACATTCTGTTTCGTACAGACGGCATGAACTTTGCTCCTGGGACTTCAAAGGTGAAGAATTCGGAGAGTTCTCGGGAGATGGATGACTCGCACTTAATTCTGATGTACGCTTCATTAAATTTTTCAACTATTACAGACACTATTAATCACCATGAAGAAATTTCTTCCATTCAATTGTATTACGAATTGTCCAGTTTCTGTTGTTAATCTCCCTTAATATTCTTTCCAGATATTCTACTATCTGTTTTGTATAAGCCATACGCTGGCCTAATTGTTGGAGGTCTTTATCGGCCTCCATATAGATACCTATATCAGTTCTGAGCACCTTCAATTCAAAGGGGTTTTCTGCATACACCTCAGGAGGAGCTTTACCTGTGTAATACTCCCACTTCACCCTATACAAAACTTTATAATCATCTTGCAGTTTTTTATACTGTAAAGAATGTTTAGTAAATATCTTTAGATATTTGTTGTGTATCTGTGGTGTACGGATAGACTCAAGGTCCAATTCTGTATCATCAATTTTTATATCACGCTCTACTTCAATATACAACTCATCAATATTCATAAATCACCATAATGTAAGGTGAAGCAGTCAGAGGTTATTATACCTAATTACATATATATACTTCCACTCTATAGTGTGAAGATAAAAAATCATCCCCCATAACAACTTGACTGCTTCTAATTCTATTTATGCTTGACTAGGCTTCACTTCAAACCAAGTAAAGGCAAATTCTACAGTACAGGTAGCATAAGCTGTATCTGTCTCTTGAGCATTATAATCTATAGAACTTAAAGAGACAGGGAACGCTTCATAAATGTGAACATTAGCCATAGGATTATTTTTACTAGATAATATAGTCAACAAGATATCAGTATATAAATTTCTATCATTAACATCTTTAAATACTGTAGAGCTACCTTCTGTCATACTTGTTTGAATCTTTCTGACTGTTTGATGACCACCCCTATTCATATTATCCGGTCTATCTGAAGTATTAAATTGTGTCCGTGAAAAAGGAAATCCTATATTATAAGTCCATGCCAGCATTTCTTGATAATTGTGTAACTTCTCATCAACTAAAAAAGTCATATTAAAATTATCATATTGTAACTTATCACCTACCACCGCAATATCTACGAATGGTGTATACTGACTGGCCTGTCCTAAAGTAATACCAGGGATATTAGCAGACACCACAAACCATTCTACCGTAGGAAAAATCGGTAGATATATTTTAAATTGATTTGACTGTGAATAATCAAATGTCGTTGGTTGTCTGGAAGTAGAGTCAACGATTCCGGTAGTCGGTAGAGCATCGGAACCGCCAACTTCACCTGTCCGCAAACTTGAATTAGGTATTGCGGCCATTTAATTAGTTACCCCAACCTTGACCACCTTCATTAACCATCTTATGAACTTCGGTAATGATTGTTCCTGTAAAAGATGCAGCAGGAGTTATTAAAACATCACCAGTATAACCAATAGGTCGCATAGATTTTACTTCAGCTTCATCGAGATGAGCAGCTGCAGCTGTACTGTTTGCGGCCCTTGTGCAACCTGTTAGATTACCAGCACCAAACGCAACAGACTTACCAGTGTAAGTAATATTTTCTGTACCTATAACAACCATACCAGCTGATGCAAAACCTCTTGTATCATCTAAACCAATTGTGGTTACTGAATTATTAATAGCGCCAGATAGGTTAGTTGTAAACTGACCGTATTCTTGCATTTTAAAACCGGGCCCACCGTCAGTTCCGCCATAGGAACCATTGTTACCAAATATATGACACATCGTTACATTGGTTGTTGCTTTAAATAATACAGAAACACCACCAGCAGGATTATTACCAGACCATTTGATTCTAGAAATACTTAATGCCGAATTACCAGAAGTCCAGTATCTTAATTCGTCGGCAGAAACTAGTTCTGAATTAGCAGTTGTATGTGCTGTAATGTTAGATACGATGATTGCTTGCCAATCCGTATCTCTTAAAATTGTGTTGACTATTGCCATTTGTTTTCTCCTCGAGGCGGAAGCGGGACCCCATCGTTGTTACAATTACTTCTCTTTAATGTACTATTTATAATAATTTATAAACAAAAAAAAGACCTCCCCGAAGGAAGGTCTTTGAAATAACACTTTTATTATTATAATAAGTGTGTCGTTTTTATTACATCAGGTTGGTAATCTCAACTCGGCGATAGTACACGTTGTTATTCACCGCACCGGCACCGTCTGTAGCGGCGGAAGTCTGTGCGAATGGATTAACTTGCAAGCCATATCGTGTCTTGAAACCAATCTTCGGCTGGAAGGAATTCTCACCTACCGCACGAACCATCTGCAACGGAACGTATGGGCAGTAGAAAATACCAGCATCATAAGGCGATGTACCTTTGTATCCAACCAAGTAGTACTGCGATGCGTTGGCACCAGCAGGTGTACCGGCAGTCGGATAAGGAACGCCCATATTCATGTAAGGATCGACATAGACTTTAAAGCGACCATTCAAAACACCAGCGAATGTGTTGCCTGTAGAATCTACATTGAGGTTGTCGGACAGGTTAGAACCATAATCCAACAGACCAGCCATTGTCAGAGCGGACGCAACGTCAGCGGAGCAAAGGATAATGTTACCTTTACCACGGCGAGTATCACGAGCGATCATGTTCGCATCACGTTCGATAGCAAACATAAGACCTTTGAACTTCTCAACAGACCAGCGACCATTGGAGTCAGTATTAAGATCAAAAATACCAGGCGTGGTGGTGTTTGTAGCAGCACCCATCACGGCATTCTTGTAAATAGTACGGACCACTTCACGGTTGATTTCAGCAAGAATTTCAGAACTTAGGATATTCGCAAGTTCTGTTTCTGCGTCTAGACCATGAATGGCTTTCAAGTCCTGAGCAAGTTCCATCGTGTATTCAGCTTTCAGCGCACGGGACTTTGCAGTCACGGTTGCTTTCTCAATACTAAATGCCATCTCAGCGAATGAGTTAGCAGCACTGTCGCCTAGGGCTTCAGCAGCAGCTGTTGTCATCGCAGTACCTGTCTGGAAGTTAGCAGCACTCAAATTCTTGAGTACGTTAGAGCCAACATTAGTACCTGTACCAGCAAATTTGGTCTGAGCTTCATTGAACAGAGCTTCTGTACCTGTTTGGTTAGTATATCGAGCCTTCATCGCAAAGATAAGTCCAGTAGGACCGGTCATTGGCTGAACGCCGCAGATATCATAAGCAATTAGTGAAGGCATCGCACGGCGAACCAGCGAAATCAGGATCGGATCCCAATTAGCAATGCTTGCGCCTGTAGCGTTGGTTGGAGCTGCTTCTGAAAGAAATGCTGCATCTTCTCGCATTGCCCGCTCTTGGTTTTCCAGGATTACTGTGGTGACTGCCCGACGATAGCTATCTTTAATCTCGGGGAGGTCTGGATGAGCCAATACTGGCTGCCACTTTTCCTGTAGGTGTTCCGTTTGAAACATTTTTATTTTCTCCCTATTTTTGTTGTGTAAACTTATTTAGCCTTGCTGTTCGCGGATATGATTCCGAGAAATAGCAGACATATAAGCAGCCATCGTTTGGGGAACGTCACCTTCTTCTAGACTAGGTGTGCCACCCTCATTTACAGGTGCTGCTGTGTCATCTTGGTTACTTGTTTGAGCTTTTGGAAAATATGACTCTTTGATCGTTTCGACTTTCTCACGAAAATCAGCCTCGTTCTCATAGTTAATATTTTCAGCAAGACCTGCAAACTTCTCTACCTCGGTATCTGCAAGATCCGAAGCCACATCTAAAAGAATTTCATGTCTTTTCAGTTCATCATTATCTTTAGATAGTCCAATATTTGTCTCTAATGCTTCGTTCAACTTACTCTCAAGCTCGTCAACCTTTTCGGCCGCGGCATCAAGCATATCAAACTGCTCATCAGGAACAGAAATATTATGATCTTCAAATAAAGTTTTAAGACCTGTGATGAATCCTTCTGCAATTTCCGCTTTCATTCTATGAGCAACGGGAACTTCATTTTTCCTCATCCATTCTTCTACAACATAGTTGAGATAGTCATCGACTTTCTCCGCCATATCATTCTTCGCTTCTTCAATTTCAGAATTGAACTTCGCTGTGTATGTCTCGTCAAGATGTTCTAACTCTGAACGAAGCTTCGCACGGACTGCTGCTTCGAAAATCGTAGCAGCCTTCTTCTTAAACTCCTCTGAAAGTTCACCACCTTCAGTCAGGGCATTAACATCATCAGAGAGATCCATAGCAGAAACTCGCTCTTCTATTGTTTCTTCTTCTACTTCTGATGTCTCGGCAATAGCTTCAAGATTCTCATCTTCTTCAACTTCTTCACGAGCGCCAGCCTTCATAGGACCACTACCATCACCTACTGCTTTAGCAGATGCGGCTGAAGGCTTACCCTTGCGAGGTAGAGCTTTTGATTGAGAAGCTTTCTTTGAAGCCTCTTTACCGGGATCAGAAGGAGCATCAGGAGAAACAACAGCAGGACCCATGTCTTGTACCTCACCAGCCAGCTTTTCAGCCGGCATGGCGGCACCAGCACCTTTCTTTGGGGCATCTGCGGCCACTTCGTCTAGTTGCGTATCATCTGCAAATGATTCTGCAGCAATAGCTTCTAGTTCTGCGTTGATATCTGTCATCGTTGGATAACTCCCTTGTTATTTATAAAGTATATAAGTTATTTATAATATTTAAATTTTAGACATAAAATCTTCAAATATCTGAGCATTCTTTACTTCTCTTGCCTGCGCAAATTCATATTTTCTATCTAATTGTTTCTTATATTCTTCAATATCCATCTCTTTAATTATGCCGTTATCCCATATCCACTCTTTACCTTCCATAATACCCTCTACGAAAGCATTGGGTGCAGAAGGATCTGCAACAATATCGGCCGCAGTCGCCAAATAAAAATCATCTTTGACTACCTGCATTCTACCTCTAGGTTCAAGTGAACCCATACCTCGGGACGAAACCCCTAACTTGGCACCTTCGTCTATGAGATTCTTTACAATTTTACCGTAAGGTGTATCCATTACCTTTGCCTCACCGATGAAATTCTGACCATCTTGTTTGAGACTAGTAATCATATGTGATACTCGTTCTAAATTTACGGTAGGGCCATCTGGATGTCCCAGTTCGCCAAATGCACGTTTCTGATTGACGTATTCTTTGTTATATCTTTTTACTTCCTTAGCAAGAACTTGCTCAGGATACATACGTCCATTCCGATTCTTTATCTCGGACTGCATGAATACACCTTTGATGCGATAGTTTTTCTTACCACCTTCTTCAGCTTCAACTATGTAATCAATATGGTCAACGTGTTCTGATATTAGTTTCATTTATTCTTCCTCTGAAGGAACTTCTGCCGGGTCTCCTGTGATTCCGGTATCAATGCCCGATGTAGGCTCAGGTAGTGGGTATTCAAACGCAGTTCTTGCAAATTCGTGTTTGGAGTTTACCCACGCATCTTCTCTTTTTTGCTGAAGAGCTGAATCAAAAGCCGCATTAGCAGCGTTTAAATCACCAGATGTGATAGCATCAACCATGCCTCTAATTTCTTTAGTCATAATATTAATTCCTCATTTCTTATATTTATAAGTTTCTATTTTCCGACTCATCATCTTCATCATCAGCATCGTCAGGTTCTTGATCGTCAGCATATGCAGGTTCTTGTTCAATACCTCTAGAAGGATCACCAAATCCACCTTCAGGACCACCCATATCTTGACCAGCGACAGGATCAATCTTACCTGATTTTCGTTCATCATCAATCTGACGATCAATTTCTTCCATCTCCAACTTGGTCTGTTGCAATACGTTCTTTCGTATCCATTCAATAGAGAAATATGTACCAATATAATCAGAGACACCAGCCAATTGTTCTACTCTATCTTTCAATAATTCACTTTCTTTCATTTCAAAGAAGTGATTATCGTCATTGAAATCGTATATAATAGACTCTCTAATATCTTCCCAATCTTCCACAGTAAGAATACCCTTCAATACCAGTTGTGTCTTTAATAGATCAGCAAATAAACCTGAGAATCTTTTTCGTAGTCTCTGAATAAATTTTGTAAACTTAATTTCGTCCCGTGTAATTTCGGATGATCGGCCCATATTGAAACCGGAGTCTGACATCAAACGTGAAGATGGAATGTTCAGCGACTTATAAAGTTTTTCTTGGAAGTAAGTTACATCTGCCATCTCACCTAGATTTTGTCCACCAGGCAATGTTGTAATCTCTGTACCTCTACCACCTTCCCTGCGCGGCAACCAGAAATCTTCCAACATTGACATTTGATTTCGGTCATCTTTAACTTCACCAGTAGAACCATCATACACAACCTTATTGCGGTAACGACTCATCACATCTTTGAGATAAGCTTCCGCCTTAGGTTTGGGTAGATTGCCTACATCAATATAAAAGATTCTTCGTTCAGGCGCACGACTGATGCGATAGATAACCAACGCATCTTCCATCATACGGAGTTGGTTGGTAGGTTTGATCGCCTTCTGTAAGTAACCGTAAACTTGTTTAGTTGTTGGGTTATAGATTCCCGATGTTACATAAGCAATAGCATCAGGTGCAATCTTTAATCCTTGTGCATTTTTAACACCAGGACCTGTGAAGCTTGTCATTCCCGGATAAACACCAGAATCATTAAAGATAAAAAATTCTTGTGTCTTTTGTACTAAATCAATCTCACTAGAATTTTCTTTATTAGCTTCTTTTCCTTTTTCTATAACACGAACTTTTTTAATAAACTTAGGATCAACATAACGAACTTCAGCTATACCTTTTCTAGCTTGTTTCTGATCTACTAGTTTGTGATAAAAAATACGACCATCTATATACCAACGCCGAAATATATCGTGTCCTCTATATTTCCAATCCAATAGACGTAGAATTTCTGTGAACTCTAAATTTATTTTTTTCTTAATGGACTCAGACATTTTAACTAGATCAAGGTCTAGCTTTACAGAGATGTCCGTTTCATCGGCCGTGATGGCCTCGTTGATAATATCTTCTATTGCTTGATCGCACTCCGGAGCTTCCGATGTGGTGCGATATTTACGAATTAGGTCCCAGTCGTTTTTTGCAACTTTGTCTAGGTTTACATACTGGCTAAAAAAACCAGCACCACCAGCAATGTCTAGTGTGCCTTCTTCGTCAGAAGGGGCGACAAAGGATTTCGCCTTTGCCGCCTCTTTCTTCTTGAACTCATATCCAAATAATTCTGCCATACAACTATTTATACAAACTAGAGCAGAACTATTTTAAGATATTAACCTCTATCGGCCTGCGCCACTACCAGCAACAGTACCACCACCAGCACCAGAATCCATATAGTTAAATCGCCAGGTAACACCAAATTCCATTACTGCGTCATTGGTATCATAAGCGAGATCAATTGGATCAATCGTCTGCGGCCAAAGATTATACAAAGTATACTTATTAACAGCTGAGTCATTTCGATCCATTTGTGTAACTGTGGCTTCACCATAATAGTCTTGCGGCCCTTTCAAACCATAAGACCAGTTACCCATATCCTGCATACTATTGGACCATTTTTCTAGATTACCACGAATAGACCATGCGGCATCACTAAAGACTGTTGTAGTCCATGCATCGAATGTACGATCACCAGCAACAAATACTTGCCGACCACGATAAGGTACTGCTACCTCACCAATAGTCATTGCAGGAATTTGAGCTGAACGACACAAGAATGTAAATTCCTCACCCAATGCAACACCGGCTGGTGTAGCAGTAATCTGGACTTGGAATTGGTTAGCACGAGCACCACCACCTTTGAGGTTCTGTACGAATGTATTAATATTAGGCATTTGTCATTCCCCCCTTAACCGGCTCTGCCGACTACTTCACTGAAATCAACACCAGTTCGTGTTGCAATGAAGGTCAGTGTGATGTAGTTGATAGACCTTGCTGGTTTGATGTAGAAATCAGCACGGAACTCGTTATTATCAATAACCTGGCCTGTGTTGTTTGATTCATCACACACAGTTAGGAAGTCAATAATACCTCGTCTCGCCTGTACATCACGCAAGTAAGGATCTACCATCGCCTTAAAGTTGTCTCTTGTGAACTGATCGTTGAACTCAAAGAGTACTGAACGAGCAGCCAACTTTATGGCCTCCTCAATAGTGAGGAATAAGCGTCGAACGTTAATTCGACTAAAAGCACTGTTACGAGCAAGCCCTGTCTTATCACCAAACAGCATAGTACCTTCTCCCGGGAACGCAACAACTGGGTTGATGCGAGCACGATACAAAGTATCACGTTCTGTCTGTGAAGGATTATAAGCAAGTTCTACTGAACCACGAATCTGTCCGCGGCTCGTACCAGCAGGTGACCACCATGGATCATTAGTGGCATCTGTTTGAGCACAAAGACCAGCAATATGACCATTAAGCGGAACATGGCGATAAACGTCATTATAACGATCATACATTTTTGTATAACCACTATCAAAAATTGTGTATGAATTACTACTCAATTGATCAAAATAACCTTTGACGTTTGTTGTTTGTGTATAAGATCGTGCAATATTCACCACATCACTACGATCAGGTGAAATAAGACCAACACAATCTTTTCTTTTGTTGACAAGGTCTGTAATAAACACACCATGTGTTATTGCACCAGCGTTATCCACAGAAGCAGGACCGGCGATTACCAGATTAACATCTTCAGTATCAGGATCACCAAAAGCATCTGTGTAAGCAGTCTGTCTCTGACCTTCGGTAGAGGCAGTTGCACCACCAACACCAGCGACTAGAGAAGCTGCATCAATGGGTGAAGTTGGAGGGGTAAATGTTGTACCTTTCGCAGCCGAACCCCAGTTCGTTGCACCCGCTGGATGATCCATCCAGTAGACGTAAAGAGACTGAGCAAACAGAACGTCGGCATAATAGTTATCATTACCGTTTTCCGTAAGTGCATCACCAGCTTTAGATACATCAGAATACTTCTCAAGAACCTCACCTTCAACACCCGAAATACCAGAATCTTCATCAATGATAATGATATGCATCTCGTCATTAAGACCACCACGATCTGTAGCAAACTGAGAAGTACCAGGCGCTGCATCAAACTGATCAGCATAACGCCACTCACGGTCAACATTCGCAGCAGCTGCAACGGCAGATGCCAATCCTGTAGCTGTTGTTGTTGGATATCTTACAAAAGTTATAACCGCACCAGCTACATTTGTCAAACGATATTTCTGACCATCAGCTTCCTGAAAGTAAACAATATCACCTATTGAAAAGCCTGTACCTGCTGTAAGTGTAACTGATGTCGCACCAGCCGTGGCATTTGAAGCCACAGTCGTTTTTGAAGTTTCAGCATAACCAGCAGCTGTGTTGCAAAATTCTACTCTGAGATCATTACCCCACGAACCAGCTGACCGAGCAGCAACTATGCCGACATTAGCAGAACCGTCATTATAAGGACCGGTTACACCATCACCATATTCATAATGCCTATTATTTTTAATCAGAATTGCAGTACCACTAACGCAAGCATTAACTGCGCCGGCGGTTTCAATTCTAACTACCTTTAATGTGCTACTATACATCAAGAAAGATGCAGCACTAAACCAATACTGATGGTTTGTCGTATTTGGCTTACCAAAAATCTGGGCAAGTTGCTCTTCACTTTGAACCGTAATGACTTGGTCAATAGGTCCTTTCTGAGCAAGAATAGCGACACCAGCAATACTAGTTGGCTCATTTCTAACTGTAGTAGTTAGATCAATTTCTCGTATAGCAACACCAGGCGAAACTAGATCAACCATTTTCTATTTCTCCTTAGTTGTTGTTGTGTTATCACAAAATTATTCATCAATTTGTATATAAGTTATTTATAAAATACTCGTTCTTCAGAGACACATCTGTATCACTAAATAATAAATAATATAGAATGGAGGTGATACAAGTGTATCGGAAAAGTAGAGTAACGTGGTTGATAAACAGTTTTAGAGACTATCAATGTCCGTGTGGTGAATCGGAACTATGTGCATTGGAATGGTATCCTTATGATAAAAAAATAAAAGCACTTGTATTGAGACATGGTGCTAAAACAAAAGAAAGAAAACAAGCACAACAGTTAATAGAAGAATCAACGGCCGTATGCCACAACTGTGTGAGTAAGATTGATAATGGTCTTGCTTCATTTATTCTTTAGTATGTCTCCTTATTAAAGAAATCTGGATAATCTTCTACAGGCCTCCAGTAGTCACCATCTTCATCCACAAACGGAACTATATTTTCACCATAGTTCACACCATCATCAATAAAACCAAATGGAGCCATATCAGCTTCAATTGATTCTTTTTGTGTATTGTATAGACGTTTGCGGATATCTTCGTCAGTTAAATCTTTAAAGTATTGTTGGTCTGTCAACCACGAAAAGAATACTAGACACATCACCAAATCATCAGTAGAACCTTCTTCAGCTTCAAAGGATGAACCCTTCTGTATAAAGGTAGATAACTCAACAACAATATCAAAATCTGGTATTATTAATTTATCACCTTCTAGCAATTGTTTTAGATTAGAACACCCAATTCTTTTTAGAGACTTCGTAGTCCTTACACCCAAATCAGTTTGACCATCACCAAACCCACTACCAACAACTTGACCCAACCGGCCACGCAATTGAGTCATTATAATATTCTCATAAGCCATATCGTGGTGTAATGCATCTGCAATCTGGCCGCCTATATCATTTATCTCTACAAGCACTTGAGAATCATTATAAGATTTTGCAGTTCTGTAAATAATATCTGGAAATATAAGAGGTTTGATTTCATTGTTTCTATACTTTGCAACTATTCTATAAGGCATCTGTGTAATATCAATCACAACAAATGCACTATAATCATTTGAACCACCCCTAGCTACATCAACAGTCATACAATACTGATGATCCTTTTCTGGTCGTTCCCATACATCAAAACCAGCGCTGCGTTCTATAGGATCCATATGAGCTATAGTCTGTATCTTAGCCGGGTTTATAAGAGTATCAACACTACCAAGGAACGAACATTCAAACTCTTGTAAGAATTGTTGCTCACTTGTATTTTTTATCGTCTGTTCTTTCCATTCTTCGTCACGACCAGGCACCTCCGACCAATGCACTTCTATAGGTACAAACTCTGATTTTTCATTAACAGCATCCGTCCACATCTTATAGTACATATTCATACCGTGTGGAGTTGATACTATCATTACCTTTGAAGATTGCCCTGAACTAATTGTTGGGTACACTGATGAAAAGAATTGTTCTGCAATGTTACTTGGGATAAAGGCGAACTCATCAAGGAATATGATGTTGTAAGAACCACCACGAACAGCAGAAGCAGAAGTAGATGCTGCAAGTATTTTGGATCCATTTTCTAACTCCAAGGAACCTTTGTTCCAATTCATAACACCCATCTGCATCCATCCGGGCAGGTGCTCATATGCAAGTTGTAGTCTAGATAATAAATCTCTTGCAGTAGAAGCTTTGTTGGCCAATACAGCCACATTAACATTCTCATTAAAGATGATATAATGAATTAGATATGATAAGACAACTGTAGACTTACCTGATTGTCTCGGAAGTTTACAGATAGTAAATCTATTATCGTGAAATGTACTAACAATTTCTTTCTGAAATGGGTACATCTTAAAAGGTACAAGGCCCTCATCAATACTGACAATATTTACATATTCTTCAATAAAGTGTATAGGGTTTTGACTGCACTTAATAAACTCTGTAATCTGTTCTTGAGTATATTCTTGTCGAACCTGTGCTGATTTTAGATTAGGATTACCTTTATAGGTTTCAATCGCCATCTGGGTTATTCTTTAGTAGCGCTTGAAGTTCTTTTGTACTACCAATAAACAAAGCATTAGTAACATTTTTGGGTCCCTTGTCAGGAACTTCTTTAAGTCTCTGCATCTTTTCTTGTAAGTCAGCAAGTCTTTCTGTGACCTCTGATACAGTCTTAATCAACTGTCCGGCGACTTCGTATGTTCTAGGATGCTCTTGCTCTTTTGCTAAGTCCAAGATACCTGTAATAGCATCCTGGCCTCTCTCTATTAGGTTGTAGAAGTTTTCTCGGCTGTACTTATAGTCTGAGTCGATATCTTCAGAATGTTCGGTAGCAGGCACCATAGCCTGTTCTGGACGGGGTATGAGAGGCTTAGGGTCTAATATTTGTTCTTTGATATTTTTTGTTAAACCTAAGGCATCACTGATCGCATTATCTACACTTGCCATTATGTCCACTCACTAGTTGTTTCATTAAATCCAAAATTATCATCACCCGCCGTCACATCAACAACAGCCTGAGTAGTAAATCTCTGCACTCGTTCTGGAGCCTGATCTTGCAAATCGCTGTATGTATCTACCTGTACTTTTGTAATCGGTTTCGCAGTTGTAACAGGACCGTATACATAAGATTTTGCTGTAAATCCTAAAGTGTAAATGATAGCTCGTCTTGTAGTAAAATCACCCTCATAGGTATCTTCGTATGCAATACTATTTAATATTACTGGAACATCTCGGACGATATCCATTTCAGGAACTTCTTTAATTGATACAGTATATTCTGGTTGGAAGTATGGTAGTATCTGTTCTATTATCTGTATACCATCATCACTATTTTTAGTCATAACAAACAACTCAAAATTCATATTATAAGGAACAGGAGTATACTGCGTCTGCATCTGTTTCAATTTTTTATCTGTAGTATTTGATACTTTCTTTTGTCTAATAATTCTATTTAATTTTCTTGTAGGATCATAATCAAAAGATTGTATTTCAAAACCCATACGAGGTAAAGTCATAGCTACCTTTTGTGTAAGACCAGGATCAGATTCTAATCTAACTATGAACTTTTGTTTAGGTCCATAAGCCAAAGGAACTTTCATTGACTGTGTGTCTGTACCAGTGCTATTTTTTCTAGATATAATAATATCATTAAATAAACTACCAAACGCTATGATAGTTTTTCGTAAGCTTTCGTTGTAAAAATAATTCCCTAACATTTTATATTGTCTCCGATGGTTCACCAAATGGGTTCTTTTCGGTGAAATCTAATACTGCATCAGCACTTGAGAATTCTCCTGTACCAGTTACAGCTTCTTCAATCCATGTGTTATCTGATAAAGGATCAGAAGTTACCAATGAATAATCTTCATTGATGACAAAGAATGAATAGTAATCGTCCGAATCTTCCATGAGTATTGCATCAAATATAGCATCCCCATGAGGTTCTATTGTAACCCTCGCACCTGTATGATGTGCATTATTAAGACCATCATCTCCTTGGATTGTTACGTCATTACCACTACCACTCCAAGTAAATACTACAGTCTCGGCTGCATTGTTTTGGTCTGCGTGTATTGTTAGTGAACCAGTTGCAGCATTATCTGCACCACTACCCAATAGTATTCCAGCTGTACTTGTCAAGGTGAGACTTTGAATACCGGCAACAACGCCACCATTAAGTGTTGTTGAAACTGCATTAGTCTGACTCTCACCAGTAAGTAATGAACCGGCCCCAGCTGTTGCTGTTTCAAGTTCAATCTGACCATCTGCATATATATCTGTTCCTCTTTCAAGAGCAAACAAGTTATTATACAATGTTGCACGACCAGTTTGCTCACCAAGAATCTGCCAGTCGTATGCGTCTGTTGATCTTTCAGTTTCAATGGCATCAATTGCAGCAATACCTGTATCCAAATCTTCACTAGAGTATTCAACTGTACGAGTAAATAATTTGTATACTGGTAGATTATCTAATTGAAAGAAAGGATCATCCTTATCAACAAAACTAATTTCTAAAAGTCTACCAATTGTAGGCATATAAATCCAATCACCTTCATTGGGTCTTAATGCACTAATAAGATTTGAGTTTGAGCTTACTAAATCCAACCAGCGCCTACGAGAAACTGTAAAAGTTGTTTCATCCCTTATCTCTAAACCAAATCGTGATATGATTTCTTTCTCACCTTCATAACCTTCATTGGTATCCATATACATTTCAATCATGTATGCATCAGTAAATTTCGATAAAGGAGACTCACCAAAGAGCTCGTCTTTATTTACCATCGTCCTTGGAAGATAGTAAACATCGTGACCGTATATCTGAATAGCCTCTATTGCTAAATCTTCATAGAGGAGTTGTTCTGAGATAGTACCCTTGGAGAAATAATGATTAGTTGGCATAAACTTTACCCAATATCCATGAGCAAGGGTTCTTCCCAAGTTGTCTTTGATTCATCTTCCAATTTATTAATTTCTTCTTGAGCTTGACTGTAAATGGTTTCACCGTTCATTGTGACACCACCCAACATTGTTACACCATTAAACTTACTAAGGTTCTGTCCCCATTGTTTTTTAATCAATGCCGTACTATATTTCTTTAACCACAGATCATCATAGATGTCTGTCCATGTTGTTGGGTCTAACTTTCTATATGCTTCGATAATAATATATTCATCAACATCAATATCATCTCCCCAATCCATATTAATATACAACCTTCTTTGATGCATATTAAATTGAATAGGTTTCTCACCTATAAGAATCATGTCTAGCAAATCAAGTTGCCACATAGTCATCTGATAATGTATAATAGATTCTGATGAAAAATCATAAAGATCATTCAACCTCAGTTGATATCTAATATCAAACATATTAAGATTACCACGATCACTGAAAGGTAACACTCTTAATACACTAGTAACAGATGCTGGCATTGGTAGATAAGCTTGACCAATTGACCAATCAGCTGTTTCTACACTTGTTATAACACTAGTAGTTAAATGAGGAAGTGTTAATGCAGCTGTAGTTAAAACATTACCTGTTTTTGCTGAGTATGTAACTGTCTCCGCTGCATTTGTTCCATCTGCAGCAATGGTGATAGTACCAGATTTAGGAAAACTAGTAGCGTCTGCTAGCGTTACAGATGTTGCTCCAGCAATAACATTACCAGACAAAGTATTAGTAAGTTGATCGCCGTCTGTTGCTGTCTCAGTTGTATTTACATTAGCTCTATCTACATCGGCCTGAGTTATTTTATGTTTTAGATAGACACGCTGCATACCACCATACTGAAACGTATAGAAGTATTGTAGAGCTTCATCTATTCTATCATCAATCTGGTCATCGTCTACGTTAATATCTATAACTGGATATCCTAATCTACGCTTGCACCAAGATTTTAATGTTGCTTTTGAATTTGGTATTGCCATATCTTTATCCTAATGCTATTGCCATTATCGTAGCCTTTGTTGTTACTTCAGCATCAGTAGCTCCTTTGTTGGCTACTTCTACAATATTATCCTCACTATCTTTAACATATATCTTTTGGTCAAATGTATTAAGAGCCACTTCTCCGGCCTGTAAATCATTTACTGTAGGAACTGTTTTTGGTGCTTCTGATCTTTTTAATTTAATTCTTGTGGCCATAATTAATATGTGCCTCCATCTACACTACCAGACCAAGATATAGTATCTGTTCCGGAATTATAAGTAAGTACATCTCCATCGGTACTACCCTCTAATGCACTAAAGGTATTAGCAGTATTTGCAACTAAAACAGAACCTTTGGCTGCGGCAGTAATTCCTGTACCACCTAACGTAACAGCAACCGTATTTAAATCAAGTGTTACATCTCCAGAAGTTCCACCACCCGTTAATCCTGTACCAGCAGTAACTCCTGTAATATCTCCGACTGTACTAAACAGATTAGAGATTAAAACTTTCTTTGTACTATTATCCGTTACATCCTGGATCACTACATAATCAGTTAAAGCTGCTGTAGTACCTATAGCTGTTAATTCAGAAACATCTAAATCCAATTCAACTACACCCTGATTACCACCACCTGATAGACCAGTACCGGCTGTAACACCTGTAATATCTCCAATCGGAGTTGTACCTTCTGCCGCAACAAATTTCTTTGCTGTATTATCCCACGCTAAGAATTGATGAGTAGCACTGAAAGGTGTCGTTATAGAATCAACATCATCTAAATCTAACAGTTCAACAGCACCAGAACCATAAGTCATACCCTTCTGGCCCCAACCAACTTGAGCAGACAATACTTTATTAATGACCTTTGCTACTTTACTATCAAAAGATTCTTCAACAGGAACTGCAACTTCTTCTTCTATCGCAATGTTGTTGAGATAACCTACAGTCTGTTCTACTGCATTACCTTCAAGTATTCTATATTCTTCTGCTGGTAATTCTTGTTTATGTTTTTCCAGCATTTGTGCAACATCAGAAACCATCTGTGCTGCCTTTGAGTTTTTCTCATTGTTGAACAGAGACATCTGCCAGTTGGCGTCACCCTGTCCGACACTGGGATTATATTCTTCTGTATTATATTTTTTCTTTGTAGGTTGATTTTTGTCTATTTTACCAGCAGCATTACCAATCAGTAGTTTAGAAACATCACTGATTTCATACTTAGGTGTGACTATGGGTAGATTATAATATCTCTCTTTAATACTCATAGGCTCTTCAACCACTTCTTCCTCAACCAATTCAGGCTCAGGTTCTTTGGGTGGTGAAAATAAATCAACACCAGCAACATCACTAAACAATCCTTTGAGTGCAGAAGTTGCTTCTTCCAATGCAGCAGGATCTATATTGATGATCGGCTTCGGTGGTTCTATTACAGGCTCTTCTTCAATAACCTCTACAACTATTTCTGGTTCTGGTTCTGATAAATCCAATCCAGTCATATCTTCAAACATAGAAGATAATTCAGACATAGCAGATTCCATTTTCATACCATTATCGTCTAATGATATTACTGCTCTATCTTTTTCTACATCTTTATTGGCCTTGTCTATAACTTTCTTGGTATCAGTATTGGCACCAAATCCCATAATGGGTTTAGTAGGATCTCCAGCAACCCAATCACCATCGTCATCTTCTGGATCCAACTGCATTGGATA
>Ga0257121_1000160_pt1 | contig 58051 bp, 60 predicted proteins | sample SI106_100metaG_FD_190180 | JGI IMG/M metagenome (GOLD analysis project Ga0257121, IMG submission 190180) | Marine microbial communities from Saanich Inlet, British Columbia, Canada - SI106_100 | ecosystem: Environmental > Aquatic > Marine > Inlet | place: Canada: British Columbia | collected...
ATAAAGGTGATATAAATAAAATAAGCAATAGCTTTCTCATAAGGCAAACTTACTTAATAATTTTCTAAAAAAGTTCGAAATTAGGACCGAGAGGTCCACCAAAAAGAAACCCGCTCATTTGAGTGGGTTTTTTATTCAACTAATAACTTAACTTTATAAATAGCTTTTTCTGCAGCATTTACAATATCTTCCACATCAAAAGAATCAAAATTAATAGAATCTCCAAATATTATTCTACAATTGTATGGCAAGATTAGATTCTTTCCTTTAGGTAATGTTTTGTGTAATCCATCTAAATAAACTGGAATTACATCTACTGTCGGATTTTGTTTTACTAAATACCCTATACCTTTTTTAAAGTCTGACATAACTCCTGGAACTCCTCTTGACCCTTCTGGATAAATAATAATTGATCTTCCTTTTTTTAATAAATTACTCATCACTTCAATAGGATCAACATCTTCATCAGAATTAGCTCTTTTCCGTGGGATTAAAGTTGCGTTAACCATATATCTCATTAATATTTCCTTAAATCTACTTCCACCAAAGAAATCATCTGCTGCCACAGGATGTACTCTATGTATATATCTGGGTGGCATGGAGCTCATAATTGCCATTGTATCCATATGACTATTATGATTTGCTATTAATATAAATGGTTTCTTCTTTCTAAGTACTTGTTGATTATAATACTTTAACCCTATAATGATTTTAAGGAAATTTCTCCAAAAAATAGTGTATATTATTATGAGGATTAACTTTTTCATTTATACAATAACCATAAAGTAAATTAGATGAAAAAATGGTGAAGATGTTGTAGATAAACTATCAATTCTATCTAAAAATCCACCATGACCAGGGATAGAATCGCCCATATCTTTTACACCAAAATCTCTTTTTACAGCAGAAATAATAGCGTCTCCCATAAATCCTAGAACAGCTATACAAAAACTAATCAATATAAGTTGCCAAGAATTTAATGGTGTAAGAAAGCCCATAAAATATCCAATAATAGTTGTGGAGATTACTCCTCCAATAAATCCTTCCCATGTTTTATTTGGACTAACTTTTGGTAGAATTTTATGTCTCCCGAAAATCTTACCAAAAACAAATTGCATAATATCATTTGCTTCGGTAATAAAGATTAAAAATAGTAAAAGCGCTTTGCCGGAGATATCACCATCATTCATTTCCGGAAAACTAATTAGTAATGCTAAATGACTGATTCCAAAAACCCCTAACATTAATGAAGTTGGCAAGATGCACATTGAACGAATAATGTCATCTGTATCACCAGACAGAACTAATAGAAACGGAACAATAATAAACATAAAAACAGGAATGAAAATTAAAAACATTGTATACCAACCCTGATAAGCAAAATAATATTGAATAGGTATTGATAAATAGCATGCTACAAGTGTGGTTCTATCAGCATCACGCAATTTTAATAAAGTGTATACCTCTCTTAAAGTAAAAAATGATAAAAAAGCTAATCCTATATAAGTAATAATAGGGTTGACTATTGATGCAAAAAGGAAAACAAAACACATCCCCCACCAAGATTTTGTTCTTAATGTCATCTCATTTATTAATTTACTTGGCTTTAACTTATTCCATATCCAAAAGGTTATTGTTGCAATTACTAATATTGATAAGATAATCGCAATAACCCACTGAAGCTGAGCATGTAAATCAATGTTACTTATTATTTTTTCCATTTTTTATAGATTTAGTTAGTCTTATGTAGGAACTGAGAATCATCAATATTGATGACCCTCCAATTATATAATTCATAAAAGGATCCAATCCATTTGTAAAATAATATATTATACAGATTACTCCAACCAAAAAAGCTCTGTCGCTCTTTCCCATTGGCCCATCATACCTTCTTTCTCTAGACATTACTTTTGCTATTAAACCACAAAACTCATTAATTATAGAAAGTAGAATAAAAATAATAGCAATTTCAACCTCTAGAGATTCAAATAAAATAAGAGGGAAATAAATTGCAACATCTGAGATTATATCTCCAACTTCATTTAGGATTTCCCCAAGTTTTGATTGAAGATTATAAATACGTGCCATCATACCATCAAGTGCGTTTAGCGTCATTCTAAGGAATAACCCAAATGCTACAATCAAGAAGTATGAAGAGTCATCTGAGGCATTCCAAAAGAAATAAGATAATGCAAAAGATAATATAATTGAAAGGATAGTTATAGCATTAGGGCTTATTCCCCATCCTCTTAATAATTTCAAAAGAGGCATCAACAACTGTTGAAACTTAGGTTTTATTTTATAAATCGATATCATTCTTTTTAAGTTTTTTAAATGGATCCCAATTGTATTTTTCTCTTTTGGCATTGTCAGAAAATATGCCTTTTTCCAAAAAGAAAATAATCTCCTGACCTATAACATCAAATCTTTTATACATCAAATCATGATCTAAATAAGTATGCAAAAAATCATCAAGATTTCTTTCTATCTCTATGGCATTATAGTTATAATCTCCATATCTATCGGATTTTTTTTTAAAGAACCTCATTAGTCTTGTTGCTTTATTTTCAATAATTACACCAATAGCTAAACCATTAGGATCACTTAATGGAATTAATTTTTGCTTACTAAAATCTGAAAGCACTTTACCATACAATATCCGAGAAATAAATGGTAATTTCTCAGTAGCAACTCTTGGGGCTCTCTCCTGCGTAGGACTTCTGTCATAGATAATTGTCGTTATCTTACCTTTTCCATTTTTTTCAATATGCTGATTTAAAACATACCCTCCAATTATATAACATAAGAATTTTACTTCTTTATACTCATCTAAATTATTTTTATCATAAAAAGAGGAGAAAGTTGATACAGTTAAATCAATTGAGTTTCTTTCAACATATTGTGGAATAAATAAGTCATATCCTTTTTCTTGGAAAAACTTTTGCTGTATTTTTCTATTCTTTTTTGAATCTCCAAATCCATTTAATATCACTAATGCTTGTTTATCAAGAACACTCTCTGATGTGTCAATAATGATTACTTCTTGAGCATATATACTATTAAATAGAAAACAAAAGATTAATGTGTAAATTAATTTTTTCATGGCATAAAAATAAAGTATAAGAATTAAAATGCTATGCTAAGCATAGTTTCTCAAGAAAGTGCGAACTTAGGAACAAAAGATCCACCAAAAAGAAACCCACTTTTTCATGTGGGTTATTGGATTTTATAAACCTAAAGTTTTTTTCACATCACCACTCATAAGCTGTTCAATTGGATTTTCCAAACATTCTTTTACTTTAACTAAGAAACCGACTGATTCTCTACCGTCAATAACCCTATGATCATAGGAAAGAGCTACATACATAATTGGTCTAATCTTTACCTCACTATTAACCGCCATTGGGCGTTCCACAATATTATGCATTCCTAAAATTGCCGATTGTGGAGGGTTAATAATAGGAGTTGAGAGCATAGAGCCAAAAACACCTCCATTTGTAATTGTAAAAGTACCACCAAACATTTCATTAATTGTAATTTTTCCATCTCTAGCTTTTATTGCCAAACGCTTAATGTTCGATTCTAGCTCCTGAAAATTCATTAATTCCGCATTTCTAACCACAGGAACCATTAATCCTTTAGGAGCGCTTACTGCAATTCCAATATCCACATAATTATGATGGATAACTTCATTTCCATCAATCATAGCATTTACATCTTTAAATTCCATAAGTGCAGTAGTAACCGCCTTTGTAAAGAAAGACATAAACCCTAAACCAACTCCATATTTTTCTTTAAATTGTTCTTTATATTCTTTTCTGATAGCAAGAATTTCCGTCATATCTACTTCATTAAAAGTAGTAAGCATTGCTGTTTCATTTTTAACAGCAACCAATCTACTCGCAATTTTTCTTCTTAAGGATGACATATTTTTACGAGAAATTCCTCTCGAACCTTCAGTTGAACTACCTTGTATTACCCCTAATACATCAGTTTTAGTAATTTTACCAGCCTCTCCTGTTCCTTTTAGCTCCTTTGCCGAGATATCATGTTCGCTAATCATAGCAGATGCTAATGGTGTAGCTTTTGCTTCACCTAAATCTGTAGTTGATTTTGGAGTTTCAACAATTTCCTTTTTAGTAGTTTTTATTTTTGCTTCTCCTTTTGCAGAAGTATCAATAATACACACAATGTCCCCTACTGCAACTATTTCTCCATCACCCGCAACAATTTTTATAGTACCACTTTCTTCAGCTGGCAATTCTAAAGTTGCTTTGTCAGAATCTATCTCTGCAATAGCTTGATCTTTTTCTACATAATCACCCTCTTCAACTAGCCATTCTGCAATTTCTACTTCTGATATTGACTCTCCCGGACTTGGAACCCTCATCTCTAATAACATGCCTTATTTTTTAAAAACTTTATTAATTAATTCGTTTTGTTCTGCTGTTGATGTTTTGCTAGAACCTGTAGCAGTTGCTGCTGAAGTTTCTCTTGCAATAACATCAATATTAAATGTTCTTAACTCAGACAGGATAAAAGTCCAAGCTCCCATATTTTGGGGTTCTTCCTGTACCCAAATTACTTCTTTAGCCTTGTATGCTTCAATAACCTCCTTTATTCTTTGTTTATCTAACGGAAACAACTGTTCTACTCTAACTAAAGCGATATTTTCTGATTTTTCTTTTTCTCTTCTTTCTAATAATTCATAGTATATTTTGCCACTACAAAGCACCAATTTATCTACTGATTTTGAAGCAAGAATATCATCAATAATCCCTTCAAACTTCCCATCGGAAAGATCCGAAACAGAAGAAACACATTTAGGATTCCTAAGTAAACTTTTAGGAGTAAATACTATTAAAGGTTTTCTGTATTCCCTCTTCAGTTGTCTTCTAAGCACATGATAAAAGTTTGCTGGAGTAGTACAATTTACAATCTGCATATTATACTTAGCACACATTTGTAAATAACGCTCCAATCTTGCAGAAGAATGTTCTGAGCCTTGCCCTTCATAACCGTGAGGTAATAACATAACCAAACCACTCATCACCTTCCATTTATCCTCAGAACAAGAAATAAATTGATCAAAAATAATTTGAGCTCCATTTGAGAAATCCCCAAATTGGGCTTCCCAAATTGTTAAGGTATTTGGGGTGGATATGGAATAGCCATAATCAAAACCAAGCACCCCATATTCTGAAAGTAACGAGTTATACGCTTCAAAATTTGCACTTACACTTATATTCTTTAACGGACACACCTCCTCCTCCGATTGCTCAACTTTAAGAATAGCATGTCTATGTGAGAAAGTTCCTCTTTCTACATCTTGTCCACTCAGCCTGATATCATGTCCTTCGTCCAAAAGAGAAGCATAAGCTAATAATTCACCCATTGCCCAATCCAACGATTCCGATTCCTCTATCATCTTTTTCCTGTAAGCTAATAATTTTCTTGTTTTCTTAAATAACTTATCTGCTTGCGGAACATCATACAAATATTTTGCCAACTCTTTCAGCCTTTTCTTCCCTATATTTGTAGCATTTGAGCCCTTAAAATCCGTATTAAAAGTTCGTTTTACCTCACTCCATTCTTCTTTTAAGAATCGTGTGATTTTTGCTTTCGTAATTTCCTTTGCTTTTGCAAATCTATCCTGCAATAAATCTTGAAAATCTTTTTCTAGCTCTGTGGCAATATCAGCTTCCACCACTCCTTCATTCATCAATTGCTCTTTGTAAATCTCTCTCGGATTTTTATGTTTTGAAATTGCCTCATATAATTTTGGCTGAGTAAACCTTGGTTCATCTCCTTCATTGTGTCCATATTTTCGATAACACAATAAATCAATAAATATATCTTTATGGTATTTCTGTCTGTATTCTACTGCCAATTTTAAGGCATGAACCACAGCCTCCACATCATCCCCATTTACATGGAGTACTGGCGACAAAGTTACTTTTGCAACATCCGTACAATAAGTACTTGATCTAGCATCCAAATAATTTGTAGTAAAACCTACCTGATTGTTTACTGCAATGTGAATTGTCCCTCCGGTTTGATACCCATCTAACTGAGCCATTTGAATAACTTCATACACAACCCCTTGCCCAGCAAGTGCTGCATCACCATGCAATAAAATAGGTAATATTTTCTTAACATCACCTCCATACCTACCATCTAATTTCGCTCTTGTAATTCCCTCCACAACAGGATCAACAGCCTCCAAGTGAGAAGGATTAGGTGTTAAATTTAATTTGATATTATTTCCGTTACTACATTTCTGCATAGAAGTAAACCCTAAGTGGTACTTCACATCTCCAGAAATATCATTATCTTCATATAATTTTCCTTCAAATTCTGAGAAAATCTCTTTATAAGTCTTATTGAAAATATTGGCCAACACATTCAATCTTCCTCTATGTGACATTCCCATTACAAATTCTTCAACACCCAATTCCGAACTGTGTTCTACTAAAGCATCCAAAGCCGGAATTAACGATTCAGCTCCTTCTAATGAGAATCGTTTTTGTCCAACAAATTTCTTATGCAAGAAATTTTCAAAGGCAACTGCCTGGTTTAATTTATGTAGAATATGCTTTTTTTGGCTTGCTTCAAATTTTGGTGTATTTGAGTTTCTATGCAGTCTATTTTTAATCCATTCTATTTCCTTAGAATCACGAATATATATATACTCCACTCCAATAGATTGGCAATACACTTTTTCCAAATGAGCAATAATCACCTTTAAAGTAGAAGGCGCAATACCTACTTGCTCTCCCGCTTGAAACACAACCTCTAAATCCGATTCTTCTAAACCAAAATTTTTGAAATCAAGTGTCGGTGTGTATTTTCTTCTTTCTCTTACGGGATTCGTTTTGGTAAATAAGTGCCCACTCTTCCTGTAAGCATTAATTAAATTAATTACTTTAAATTCTTTCTGAAAAACTTGAGGAATATCTTCTTCTGAATATACTTCTCTTGCAAAGTCAAAACCTTGAAAAAAACTTTTCCATTCTTCTTCTATACTCTGAGGGTCTTGCACGAATTTATCATACATCTGCTCAATCATTCCAGTATGTAGGGCTCCTAAAAAGGAAAATTTATCCATTATTTATCGGTAGAATTTGATTGCAAAATTATCCATTTTTATTCATATAGGTTGTAAAATACTATTGATTTTCAGGGTTTGAGTAATAATTCTTCATTATCATCTTTTGGAGTTTCCTTTTCGCAATCAATTCTGCTAACAATTTTGCAAAAGTAAGTGATGATATTTTCATTTCTGATTGTACTTTTTCCTCCGGAAAATAAATACGGTATAGCAAGTTTAAAATTCGTTTAGTATCTTGTTCATTTAATATATTAACTAGTATTGATTCAAAAAAATAATTGTTTATAGTCCTGAACAGGCATTTGAATATCAAAATTTACTCCAATATTCAAAAAATATTTTTCTAATTGAGAAGTAGTTTCTATCAGAAATTTATTAGCCCTAATTCTATCGTTAATTTTTATTAAATCCACTAAGATACCCTATCCATCAACAATGCTGAAAAAGCCAATAAAGGCTCTTTATTTTCTGAATTTATAGCTGCTAAACTCTCCATTGCTCTTGCATGGTATTCCCTTATCAAATTAGCTGTTAATTCAGGGATGTCTAAGTTAGAGAATATGGTTTTTACTGCATCAACCTTCAGTTGAGAAGTATCATTAGTTGAAAAATATTGCTCTAAATTTTGTCTTTGGGTTCCATCCGCTAACGCAAATGCTTTTAGATACAGATAGGTTTTTTTATTTGCCATAATATCACCTCCTACTTGTTTGCCAAAAGCTTCAACATCACCAAAAGCATCCAGCAAATCATCTTTTAACTGAAAAGCCATTCCCAAATTTCTACCAAAAGCATACAAATGTTTCTGTTCTTCTTTGGATGCTCCTGCAATAATTCCGCCAATCTGCAAAGCAGCACCCAACAATACTGCTGTTTTATATTCAATCATTTTTAGATAATCCGGAATACTAACATCCGATTGAGTTTCAAAATCCATATCCCATTGCTGCCCCTCACACACTTCAATTGCTGCTTTACTAAATACGGCTAATACTTGCTTAATAATCGTATCATCCACCTCAGTTATTAACCGATGAGCTTGCACCAACATGGTGTCTCCCGACAAAATAGCAACATTATTATTCCATTTTTTGTGTACCGTTTGCTGCCCTCTTCTTAAAGGAGCATTATCCATAATATCATCATGTAAAAGCGTGAAATTATGAAAGACCTCAATAGCTAATGCAGATGAAATTGCTTTCTCAATATTCTTATCAAATAATTGATGTGCCATTAAAACCAAAATTGGGCGCATACGCTTCCCTCCTAAACTAAGAACATAATCTATCGGCTCATATAATAATGATGGAGTTTTTGGATATTCTATCCTACCTAGCTTATCATTAATTAATGAACTTAGTTCTTGGATGGATTTCATTATTTCTTCACTAAATTAATCAAATACTCTCCATATCCACTTTTCCTAAGTGGCTCTGCAATTTCTAGTAATTTTTGATCATTAATAAAACCCATTCTGTAAGCAGCCTCCTCAATACAACCAATCTTTCTTCCTTGTCTCTCCTCTATAACTTGTACGTACTGATTGGCCTGCATTAAGGATTGAAAAGTACCTGTATCCAACCAAGCCGTCCCTCTTCCTAGCACTCTTACATCTAACTCACCTTTTCTCAAATACTCTTTATTTACATCCGTAATTTCGTACTCTCCTCTTGCAGAGGGCTTAATATTCTTAGCAATCTCCACAACTGAATTATCATAATAATACAGCCCTGGAACAGCATAATTTGATTTAGGAGTTTCTGGTTTTTCTTCTAGTGACAAAGCTTTAAAATTTTCATCAAAATCAACCACCCCATATCTTTGAGGATCGTTAACATGGTAGCCAAAAACAATACCACCTTTAACATCCTGACAAGAAGTTAAAATTTGTATTTTCATCTGAAAAATATTATCACCTAATACCAAGCATACATTATCATCACCAATAAATTCTTCCCCCAATACAAAGGCTTGTGCTAATCCGTTTGGCACTTCTTGCGCCTTATATTCAAAGCGACAGCCTAAACGACTACCATCACCTAACAATTTTCTAAATAATGGCAAATCATGTGGTGTGGAGATGATTAAAATTTCCTTTATTCCCGAATATAGTAAAGTAGATAAAGGATAATAAATCATGGGTTTGTCATAAATAGGCATCATCTGTTTGCTAACAGCTAAAGTTAAGGGGTGTAAACGTGTACCTGACCCTCCTGCTAAAATTATTCCTTTCATTTTTATTTATGTTTTTATTTTCGTTTCACTTTTAATTCATCCCATTCAATATCCTCCTCTTCATCAAAAGCATCTAACAAAGGCTCCTGAAAAGCCTCATAGTTGATTATCTTTTCCAAAGAAAGTAATAATGCTGGGAGTAACAATAAATTAGATAGCATTGCGAATAATAAAGTAATTGATACTAATAAACCAAGCGCTATCGTCCCTCCAAAATCAGAGGCAACAAATATAAAGAATCCAAAGAACAATACAACAGAAGTATAAAACATACTCACACCTGTTTCATTTAGGGCAGATAAAACCGATTTTTTGATATTCCAATTATTAATCAATAATTCCTGTCTATATTTAGCTAAGAAATGAATGGTATCATCCACCGAAATACCAAAAGCTATAGAGAAAACCAAAATAGTTGACGGTTTCAATGCAATTCCAAAATACCCCATAATGGCCCCAGTAAAAAGCAAAGGAATAAGATTAGGAATAATAGAAACAACTACCATTCTAAAAGAATTAAACATCCAAGCCATAAAAATAGAAATCAATATAATTCCCAACAATAGACTTAATATTAGGTTCTTAAGTAAAAATTTTGTTCCATTTAAGAAAACAACACTAGATCCGGTTATAGTTATATCATATTTATCAGCATCAAATATCTTATTCATTTTTGGCAATAAGGCATCAAATACACTATCCATTTTTGTAGTAGAGATATCAGCAACCCTTAAACTAATACGGGCTTCCTGTTTTAAAGAATCCATCATTAATATTTCTCTATTCATACTTGTAGTACTATTCTTCAGATAAGACAATATCATCCTCTGCTCCTGAGAGTTTGGCAAAGAATAATAAGCTGAATCTCCATTATAAAAAGCCTGTTTACTATACTTTACCATATCAACATAGGAGGATGTCTTAGAGAATTCTTTAAACTTAGTAAACTCCTGACTTAACTGTTCAATCTTTCTTAAATTGTTGTATCTTAACAAGCCATTCTTCTTCTTAGTATTTACCAAGACCTCTAATGGCATTACCCCACCAAAGTTACTTTCAAAGAATTTCAAATCCTTGTACAATTCGCCTTCTTTAGGTAATTCATCAGTAAGATTTCCTGTTGTTTTGACATTTAGAATTCCAAAAACTCCAAAAACAATAAGACTAGTAGTAATAAAATATATTTGTTTTCTTCTGTATTGAACTAAGAACACTAGGTATTCCACTAGTTGATTAATCCATATTTTATCCAAATGCTTTGTATGCCTGTGTTTTGGTGGAGAAGCAAAAGAAAAATAAATAGGTATAATGAATAATGAAAGAAGAAATATAATGAGAATATTAATTGATGCAACCAAGCCAAATTCTTGTAATGTTTCACTATTAGTAAGCAAAAATGCTGCAAAACCTGAAGCGGTAGTAAGGTTTGTCAATAAGGTAATATTTCCAATCTTCTGAATCATTTTTCTTAATGCATAATCCTTATTTTGAGTTCGCTTAAATTCAGTATGAAACTTATTTATTAGAAAAATACAATTTGGGATTCCTATAACAACTAAAACAGGAGGGATAAGCGCCATAAGAACAGATACCTCATAATCCAATAAGGAAATCGTTCCAAAAGAGAATATTACACCCAACATTACCACAATCATCGAAGAAATTACTGCCTTAAAAGATCTAAAAAATAAAAATAATATTAAAGAGGTAATAAGTAACGTAAAAATAATAAATAATGATATTTCCTCCCTTACCTTTAGAGAATCAACTGTACGAATATAAGGAAGGCCTGAGAAATGAGCCTTAGTTTGAAACTCATCAGCATAAGCATCTACCAAATCCTTAATGGAAAAAATTAATTCCTTTCTACTTGCTGATTTCATTACAATATCATCTAATGTAATTAGCATAGCACTTATCTTATTATCATTAGAATTAATTAGCCCTTTATAAAAGGGGTGTTTGTTGTATTGAGAAAATGCACTATCTAATTGTTCTTGTGTTTTTACGCCTTGAGAAAACCATCTTTTCAATACAAATTTCTTATTTGCTGTATCCTTAAGAAGAATAGGAAGATTGGCAAATGAAATAACTTTATCTACTCCATTAATAATTTCAATATCCTGATTTACCTTGTCCCATTTTGATAAATGATCTAAAGTTGATATTAAGCTATCTTCAATAGCAATTACTAAGACATTTTGTTCTCCATACTTTTCTAAAAAATCTTGATAATCTATACGTACCGGATGATCAATAGGCAGTAATTTAGGCATAGTATAAGATAGTTGAAAATCTTTTCCTTTATTAACCATAAAGATCGTTATCCCAGCAATAAGCAGAATAATAATGACTCTATTTTTAAAGATTAATCTAGAAAGAAATCCCCACATATCAATAACTAATTTGTGCTAAAATACTTCAATTTTAAAACTTAAAGCTGAAATATACCAATAAAAAAAGGGCATTTCGCCCCTTTCATTTTTATATTTAACAACAATTAAACTGTCATTATTTCAACCTCTTTTTCTGAATAAACAACATCAATTTTAGCTGAATAAGTATTAGTTAATTCCTGAACAGAAGCCTCAGCATCTCTAACTAGATCTTCTGAAAGACCTTCCTTTCCTAATTTTTTCATTTCATCATTTGCTTTTTGCCTGAAATTCCTAATACTCACCTTTGCATTTTCAATTTCAACCTTAACTTGCTTTACCAAATCTTTTCTTCTGTCTTCAGTTAAAGGCGGTACATTAATAATAATTCTCTCTCCATTGTTGGATGGGGTGAACCCTAGATTTGCATCTATAATAGCTTGTTCAATTTCAGAAATTATACTTTTATCAAAAGGTTGAATAGAAATAGTTTGAGAATCAGGAGTCGAAACATTAGCCGTCTGTGCAAGTGGAGTTAAAGCTCCATAATAATCCACCTTTATAGTTCTTAACATTTGCGGACTTGCTTTACCAGCTCTAATTTTTCCTAATATATTTTCAAGATGCATAATAGTTTCTAGCATTTGCTCTTTGGTAATGTTTAATTGGAAATTTACATCTTCAGTCATAATAGTTTATCTATCAAATTATATTTAAAAATTAACGAGAGTACCTACATTCTCTCCTTTACAAATCTTAGCCAAATTTCCTTCAGCATTCATATTGAATACTTTAATTGGCAAATTATTTTCTTGGCAAAGCGTAAAGGCTGTCAAATCCATAATACTTAATTTCTTTTGGAATACTTCATCAAAAGTAATCGTCTCATATTTTGTTGCACTTGGGTCCTTTTCAGGGTCAGCAGAATAAATTCCGTTTACTCTTGTCCCTTTTAAAATAACATCTGCTTCAATTTCAATAGCGCGCAAAGCTGCAGCAGTATCTGTAGTGAAATATGGGTTTCCTGTACCTCCTCCAAAAATAACAACTCTCCCCTTTTGCAAATGACGCATTGCCTTTCTTCTTATGTAGGGCTCAGCAACTTGTTCCATTCTTATAGCAGTAAGTAATCTAGTTTCAATATCAATTGATTCCAAAGCTGATTGCAATGCCATTCCATTAATAATAGTGGCTAACATGCCCATGTGATCTCCCTGGACTCTATCAAAACCTGCCCCTTCTGATTGAATTCCTCTGTAAATGTTTCCTCCACCAATTACTATTGCAATCTCTATATTTTGCTTGACAATGACTTGAATTTCATTAGCATAAGCACTCAAAATCTTAGAATCGATACCGTACTCTCCATCACCCATTAAAGCCTCACCACTTAATTTTAAAAGAATTCTCTTGTATTGCATAATCGTTTTAAAAATTTCTCAAAGATAGGGAATTACACGTAATCAAAAGGAAACTGAAGAATGGAATTTACACACAAAAAAAAACCACCCCAAAAGGATGGCTTTTATTATTCAGAAAACTATATTATTAACCTAAAGCTACTCTTTTAAAGCTATTTACCGCTACATCACCAAACGACTTAATATATTCGGAAACAATTTTATTTTCGTCTTTAATGAAATTTTGATCCAATAAACATTGTTCTTGGTCAAGTGATGTGTTATCAGAAACAAAACGCTCCATTTTTCCAGGGACAATTCTATCCCATATTTTTTCTGGCTTACCTTCCGCTTTTAATTCTGCTTCAATAGCAGCTTTAGCTTCTGCCATTACAGCATCACTTAATTGTGACATAGAAATATATTGGGGAACATTTTTTAATGTTTTTCCTAATCTTCCTAATTCAATATTCTCTTTTTCGATAACAGCTATCCTTGCTTCTGTTTCATTAGCAACGAACTCAGCGTCAAAATCTTTATAAGATAAAGTAGAAGCTCCCATTGATGCAACTTGCATTGCTAAATCCTTAGATAAAACATCTACATTATCAACTTTATTGTTTAGGCCAACTAAAGCTGAAATTTTAGAACCATGAGTATAAGTACCGACATAAGCAGCCTCAACTCTTTCAAATTCTGATATTTCAATTTTTTCACCAATAACACCTGTCTGTTCTGTTAACTTTTCAGCAACAGTCATTCCTCCAAAATCAGCAGATAAAAATGCATCTCTATCAGCATGATTTAAAGCAATATCAGCAAAACTACTTGCTAAATCTTTAAATGAATCGTTAATTGCAACAAAATCAGTTTCACAAGCTAAAACAATAGCAACACCTGCAGTATTATCAGCATTCATTTTAGTAATTGCGATTCCTTCACTTGCATCTCTATCAGCACGTTTTGCTGCTACTTTTTGTCCTTTCTTTCTTAATACATTAATTGCAGCATCAAAATCACCATTAGCTTCCACTAATGCGTTTTTACAATCCATCATTCCTGCACCTGTTTGCTTTCTTAATGTGGCTACATCAGCCGCTTTAATTGCTCCCATTTTTATTTTGTAAAAAATTAATATTATTTTTCTTCAGCTATTTTTTTAGCTTTTTTGATCTTCTCTACTGGCTTCTTATCTTTTTCAGTATTTTTTTCTTCCAAACCTTCAGCTATCTTTTTAGCTTTTTCTTTCTTCTGTACTGCTTTTTTATCTTGCTCAGTATTTCTTTCTTCCAAACCTTCAGCAATTGCTTTAGTTACAATTGATAAGATACATTCAATTGATTTTGTAGCGTCATCATTTCCAGGGATTGGAAAATTAACATGAGTAGGATTAGTATTTGTATCATTCATTGCAAATGAGAGTATCCCTAACTTATTTGATTCAGCTAAAGCAATGTGCTCTTTGTTTGTGTCAATAATAAAAACAGCCTCAGGCATTCTTGTCATTTTCACAATAGAACCTAAGTTAAGGTCTAGCTTAGCTCTTTGTCTATCAATTTGCAATCTTTCTCTTTTTGATAATGAATCGAATGTACCATTCTCTTTCATTTTATCAATTATTTGCATTTTTTTGATTGACTTACGGATAGTAGCAAAGTTGGTTAATAAACCTCCAGGCCATCTTTCAGTAATATAAGGCATATTTAAAGCTTCAGCAGCTTCAGCAACTAAACCTTTAGCTTGTTTTTTAGTAGCAACAAACAAAATCTTTTTTCCTGATATTGCAATTTGTTTCATTGCAGCAGCCGCATCTTCCACCATTGCTACAGTTTTATTCAAATCAATGATATGAATCCCATTTTTCTCCATAAATATATAAGGATCCATTGCTGGATTGTACTTTTTCTTAAGGTGTCCAAAGTGTACACCTGCTTCTAATAATTCTTTGAAATTTGTTCTTGACATGTTTACGTTCTTTTTTTTCGTTAAGCAACTGCTCGGTAGAAGTTATTTACTTGTCCCAACAGTTTAGATGCTAAACATTTATTAATAAATTGATTGGTTCTATCTTTTAACCCACTGGAATTTCTTCCTTGCTTTTTTCTGACCAGGTTTTTTACGCTCAACAACTCTTGAATCTCTTGTAAGCATTCCTTCTGGCTTTAATGTAACTCTATTTTCAGAATCCAATTCGCATAATGCTCTTGAAATCGCTAAACGGATAGCCTCAGCTTGTCCAGTAGTACCACCTCCATTTACATTTGCCTTTACATCAAACTTACCTGCAAGTTCAGCAATATTGAATGGTTGTTCTAACTTAAATTGCATAGTATCAACAGGGAAATACTCTTTAAAATCTTTACCGTTAACAGTAATATTTCCTTTTCCTTTTGACATGTAGATTCTAGCAACAGATGCTTTTCTTCTACCAATTGTGTGAATTATCTCCATGATTATTTTAAGTCGTTTAAGTTAAGATTTGTTGGCTTCTGAGCTTCTTGTTCATGCTCAGTACCTGCATAAATATAGCAGTTCTTTAAGATAGCTGCTCCTAATTTATTTTTAGGTAACATTCCTCTAACTGCATGTTTTACAATTGAAGTTTCGTCTTTTGCTAACATTACACTAGGAGAAATTCTTTTTTGTCCACCAGGATATCCTGTATGAGAAAAGATTCTTCTATCTTCCATTTTATTTCCTGTCATTACGATTTTTCCTGCATTAATTACGATAACGTAATCACCACAATCTGCATGGGGAGTAAAATTTGTTTTGTATTTTCCTCTTAAAATTTTAGCAATTTTTGATGCCATTCTTCCAAGAACTTGTCCTTCAGCATCAACAACAAACCATACTTTGTCTGCTGTTTCTTTATTTGCTGATAATGTTTTGTATCTTAATGTATCCACTGTATATATGTTTATTTAGTCCTTAATAAAAGGGTTGCAAAATTACACTTTTTTACTATTCAGCAACATATTATTAACTATTATTCTTTATAACCTTTATATAACTCCTAATTCTTTTCCGATTTTAGTAAAAGCTGCTATGGCTTTCGTTAAGTTTTCATGAGTGTGTGCAGCAGAAATTTGAACTCTAATCCTTGCTTGTTCTTTCGGTACAACTGGAAAGAAAAAGCCTATTACATAAATCCCCTCAGCCAATAATTTATCTGCCATTACTTGTGAAAGTTTTGCATTATACAACATTACAGGAACAATTGCATGTACTCCTTCTTTTATATCAAAACCAGCTTGCGTCATTTTTTCTCTAAAAAAACTAGTGTTTTCTTCCAATTTATCACGTAATTCAGTAGTGTTGCTCAATAAATCAATCACTTTAGTCGCTGCTCCAACAATTGATGGGGCTAATGAATTTGAAAATAAATATGGACGAGATCTTTGGCGTAACATATCAATAATTTCTTTTTTACCTGAAGTAAAACCACCCATTGCGCCTCCCAACGCTTTTCCTAAAGTAGAAGTAATGATATCCACCCTACCCATAACATCGCAATGTTCGTGTGTTCCTCTACCCGTTTTCCCTACAAAACCTGTAGAATGAGAATCATCTACCATCACCAAGGCATCATATTTTTCAGCCAAATCACATATTTTATCCAATTGAGCTAAATAACCATCCATAGAAAAAACTCCATCAGTAACGATAATACGATTTCTTTGATCTTGTGCTTTTATAAGTTGAGCTTCCAATTCAATCATTTCATTATTTGCATAACGATAACGAGCAGCCTTGCAAAGGCGCACTCCATCAATAATAGAAGCATGATTTAAAGAATCAGAAATAATAGCATCCTCTTTATCAAACAAAGGCTCAAAAAGCCCTCCATTAGCATCAAAGGCTGCAGCATATAGTATAGTATCCTCCATGCCTAAAAATCCAGAAATCTTTTTTTCTAAATTTTTATGAATATCCTGTGTACCGCAAATAAAACGAACAGATGACATGCCGTAACCATGGGTATCCAAAGCATTTTTTGCAGCCTTAATAACCTCAGGATGAGAAGATAATCCTAAGTAATTATTAGCACAAAAATTCAACACCTCTTCACCTGTGCTTACACGAATACTTGCGCCTTGAGGGTTGGTGATTATTCTTTCTTTTTTATACAAACCAGCATCTTCAATATTTGCTAATTCATCTTGTAACTTCTTTTGGAATTTTCCTAACATAATTTTATTTTTTGGGAGGGTAAAAATACACAAATAAAAAAAGGAGGCAAAAGCCTCCTTTTTAACACATTATATAATATAAACTATACTAGTCCTTGATCTAACATAGCGTCTGCCACCTTTACAAAACCTGCAATATTAGCTCCTTTTACATAATCCACATATTGGCCCTCAGTGCCATATTCGATGCAAGAAGCATGGATATCTTGCATAATCTGTTTCAATTTAGTATCAACTTCTTCTCTAGTCCAGTTCATTCTAAGTGAGTTTTGACTCATCTCCAAGCCTGAAGTGGCAACCCCACCAGCATTAGAAGCTTTACCAGGAGCAAATAATATTTTTGCCTCTTGAAACACTGCAATAGCTTCAGGAGTAGAAGGCATATTAGCTCCTTCTGAAACTAACATGCAGCCATTTGCTACCAAATTTTTTGCTTCATCTTCATTCAATTCATTTTGTGTTGCACAAGGCAAGGCAATACCACAATTTACTGACCATGGTCTTCCTGAATGAAATTTACAACCAAACTTGTCAGCATATTCCTTAACCCTTCCTCTTCTTACATTTTTAAGCTCCATTACAAAGGCTAATTTCTCAGCATCAATTCCGTTAGCATCATAAATATATCCAGAAGAATCGGAAAGAGTAACAACCTTAGCTCCTAATTCTGTTGCTTTTTGACAAGCATATTGTGCTACATTTCCAGATCCTGAAATGGCAACTGTTTTTCCATTAAAAGAATCTCCTTTAGTAGCCAACATATTTTGTGCAAAATATACATTCCCATATCCTGTTGCTTCAGGACGAATTAAAGATCCTCCCCAAGATATTCCTTTCCCAGTAAGTACTCCTGTAAATTCATTTCTTATTCTTTTATACTGTCCAAACATAAATCCGATTTCTCTACCGCCAACACCAATATCTCCAGCAGGCACATCCGTATTTGGACCAATATGACGACATAATTCCGTCATAAAGGATTGACAAAATTTCATTACTTCATTGTCCGATTTTCCTTTTGGATTAAAATCAGATCCTCCTTTACCTCCACCCATTGGCAGTGTTGTTAAAGAATTTTTGAATACCTGCTCAAAACCTAAAAATTTAAGAATAGATAAGTTTACAGAAGGATGAAATCTTAATCCTCCTTTATAAGGTCCAATAGCAGAATTAAATTCTATTCTATACCCTCTATTTACTTGCGTATTTCCCTTGTCATCCAACCATGGGACTCTGAACATAAGAACGCGCTCAGGCTCTACCATTCTTTCCAATAACATTTTGTTATTGTATTTCGGATTTTCTTCCATAAAAGGAATAATAGCTTCCGCTACCTCTTCAACTGCTTGTAAGAATTCAGTTTCACCAGCATTTTTTGCGGCTACTTCACTCATAAAGTCATGGATTTTTTGTCCCATTTTAATTTTCGTTTTAATTGTTTTTGAATTAAAAATTTTGGCAAATGTAGAGTATTTTGATAAAGCGCAAAAAAAATTACCTACTCTTCTTAAATCTTTTTATAGGTAATGAAATAATCTCCTATTTAAATTCCGCTTTTACAAGAACGATTATCCACTTTAAAAATCTTCAATACAAAACCTCAGTCAGTGTATCAATATGCATTTCATTATTAAACAAATCATCAACTAATGAGAGTGCGATTTGATATTTATTTTTATTTTTATTCAATTCGTGCAATTTTCTATATTTGTAAAATTAAAAATTTATTCAGTAAACATATGATAAAAAAATTTACGCTAGTTATTGTTACTCTTTGTAATTTAACACTCTACAGTCAAAATATAAGTGGGACGATTACTGACGTAAATAACAATGAAGAATTAATTGGAGCCAATATCATTCTTGAAAATGGAGGAGGAACGGCAACAGATGTATTTGGGAAATACACTTTAAATATTAATGAAGGAACGCAAAAAGTAACTTTTAAATACATTGGATATGAAGACATAGTAAAAGAAATCACACTGGTTGAAGGAGAAAATAAAACAATAAACATCTCATTAGCACAAACTAGTGAGCAATTGGGCACAGTAGTGGTTTCTGCAGGAAGATTTGAGCAGAAAATTGAAGAAATTACCGTATCCATGGAAGTAATAAAGCCAGCTTTGATTGAAAATAAAAACACTACCGATATACAAACTGCAATGGATCAAATTCCTGGAGTAAATATTACTGACGGGCAAGCAAATATTAGAGGCGGAAGTGGTTGGAGCTTTGGAGCAGGAACAAGAGTGTTAGTAATGGTTGATGATATGCCTTTAATTTCAGGAGATGCGGGACAGGTGCAATGGAGCCTGATTGCAACTGAAAACATTAATCAAGTCGAAGTAATTAAAGGAGCATCTTCTGCACTTTATGGCTCTTCTGCCTTAAATGGAGTGATTAATATACGGACAGCTTTCCCTAAACAAAAAGATATTGAAAAAAATAAATTACCCGGATATACAAAGGTAAATATGCATTTTGGATTAATTGATAAACCCAAACGAGAAGAACTTAATTGGAATGGAGATAAAAGAAGGGTTTTTAAAGGAATTGAATTTTTACAATCCATGAAGCTAAATAATTTAGATTTAGCAATTGGAGGAAATATATTTAAAGATGATGGTTTTAGGCAAGGTGAAGTAACAGATCGAAAAAGATTCAATCTAAATTCAACATATAAAAGTAAAAAGATTGAGGGCTTATCATATGGATTAAATGCTAATTTCTTATTTCAAACAACAGGCAGTGCAATTATATGGAATGGTTTGGATCAGGCATACATTCCTCTTAATAATGAAATAACTAATACAAATGGAGACACCTACAATATTGATCCTTTTATAACATACATGAGTGGCAATAACAGGCATTCTTTACGAACACGATATTTAAAAGTAATAAATGATAATAGCACTAAGGGGCTTGATAATGATCAAGATAATAAATCTGAAATTTATTATTCTGACTACCAATGGCAAAAAAATATAGAAAAATATAACTTACGAATCACTACCGGAACAACTAATGAGAGAGTATATGCCCAAGCTGATTTATTTAATGGGAAAAACTACAAAACAAATCATTCCTTGTATGCGCAATTGGATAAAAAATGGAACCGATTAAATATTTCATTGGGAGCTAGATATGAACATTTTGCCTTACATTCAGATGAAAAGTACTTTATTAATGGTGATTCTATTACTGATTTTTCTGCTAGTAAGCCTGTATTCAGAACAGGTTTAAATTATCAATTAGCTGAGGCAACTTACGTAAGGGCATCTTGGGGACAGGGGTATCGCTTCCCTTCAATGGCAGAATTATTTATCGCAACAAATTTTTCAGGTTTAGAAATTTATCCTAATCCACAACTAAAACCAGAAAACGGATGGAGTAGCGAAATTGGGATAAAGCAAGGAGTAAAAGCAGGGAAATGGATGGGGTATATTGATGTAGCAGCATTTTTGATGAGATATGATGATATGATGGAATTTAGTTTTGGGCAATGGGGCACTCTTGACAAGCCAGATGGTGGTGTGGGATTTAAATCAATAAATGTCGGAAAAACACAAATTAGTGGACTGGAACTAAGTATAAGTGGGCAGGGAAAAATAAATTCTAATTTGGCCATAAATGTAATAGCCGGATATACCTATATGAATCCTATTTCCTTAGATTTAGATTATGTATATGCTGAATCAATTAACGGTTACGGTCTAACATACCGAGAGACTGGTTCAGATTCTACTATGCTAAAATATCGCTATAAACACATTGCTAAAGCAGATATTGAGATAGTATATAAAGAAATTTCTTTAGGAGGAAGCGTACGTTATAATAGTTTTATGAAAAATATTGATAAGATATTTACACTAATTGGAGGGGATGGTGAAGGTGCACAAATCCCAGGGATTAATGCTGCTAGAGAGAAATTTAAAGACGGAGATTTTATTGTTGACTTAAGGGTTGGATACCAAGCAACAAAAACAGCTAGAATTGGGTTTATTGTAAATAATCTTCTTAATAGAGAATATATGACAAGGCCAGCTACGATGATGTCTCCAAGAACTTTTGCTATGCAATTGGCATTAAAGATATAGGGTGAAAGCAATTGGCATTATTCCTACTCGCTATGCATCCAGCCGATTTCCTGGCAAACCCTTAGCTGATATTTTAGGCAAAAGCATGATCCAAAGAGTCTATGAGCAATGCAAAAAAGCTAGTTCTCTTTCTACAATTATTGTAGCGACTGATGATGACAGAATATTCAATCATGTAATGAATTTTGGAGGCCAAGCCCTAATGACCGCAACAACTCATCTTTCAGGGACAGATAGGTGCAATGAAGTTATTCAATCTTTAGAAGAAAAATACAGTATTGCCATTAATATTCAAGGAGATGAACCTTATATTAACCCTAAACAAATTGATCAAGTAGTTTCATTATTTTCTTCAAATGAGGTTAGTATTGCTACCTTAGCTATAAAGATTGAAAATGAAAATATAATGACAGATATAAATAGTCCAAAAGTAATTTTTGATACAAATGGAATAGCACTCAATTTTTGCAGAATAAGCACCAATCCTAAAAAAGAAAAAACTTATTTCAAGCACATAGGAATATATGGCTATCGTACCAAAATATTAACTGAAATTTGCAAATTACCACCCTCAAAAAATGAAATAAGTGAACGCTTAGAGCAGCTCAGGTGGTTGGACAATAACTACTTAATTAAAGTAGGAACGACTACCCATGAGGGTATATCAGTAGATACTCCTGAGGATATTGAAAAAATTAAAGCCCAAATGGGATAAATTCCTTAGTTTTGTTCCTATGAATAAAACGGTTGAACATTATATTTCGGAACTCTTATTTTTACATGATTGTGTAATCCTTCCTAATTTTGGAGGATTTGTAGGAAATCCTCAATCTGCAAAACTTAATAGGACAACAGCAGTATTAAGCCCTCCATCAAAACAAATTCTTTTTAATGCTAATCTAAAAACGAATGATGGATTACTAATCATTCACATCTCCACCCAAGAAGGAATTACGCAAGAAGTAGCTAAAACTGAAGTTGAAAAATATGCCGCAAAGATTACTGATAAACTTAGCAACTCAAAAATTCTACGCATAGATAAAATCGGCTTATTCACTGTAGGAAAAGAAGAAAATATTATCTTTTTACAAGATAGCTCAAACAATTATAGTTTAGATTCTTTCGGAATGACAGCAACTCAAAACAAAGCGGTTCTAAGGGAAGCTATTATTGAAAAAAAGGTAGCTGCTACCATTCAAAATATTCGTACACAAAACAATAATCCAAAAGCGTTTTTAAGAGCAGCTGCAGTAATTATTCCTTTGATTGCTCTTTCTTATATTAGCATTACCCAACAAGATAAAATCAATAATGTATATACTCAAATGGCAAGTTTAAATCCATTTGAAAGTAGCATAATTACTGAGCCAATAGCAGCAGTGATTCCTGAAGTGAAAATTGAAGTTGAAGCAACCCCAATTGTTGAAGTTATTGAAGAAGAAATTACGCCAATTATAATTCCTCAGAAGACCTATTATATTATTGCAGGTGCTTTTTCTGAGAAGAAGAATGCAAATAAAATGCTTGCAAAATTAAAGAAGTGGAATTACAATACTGAGATTGTTCGAGGAGAAAATTTATTACGCGTAAGTTATAATTCCTTTACAAATAAAGCAGATGCTCTTATCGCATTACACGAAATAAAACAAGAAAATTCAGCTGCATGGTTACTTACTCAATAACACATTATGAAATCTAAAACAGCACAAGAATCCTTATCAATTACTACTGAGATAGTATTACCCAATGATACTAATAACTTGAATAACCTTATGGGAGGTCGATTATTACATTGGATGGACATTGCTACAGCTATTGCAGCACATAGACATTGTGGAAGAATAGTCGTTACAGCAGCCGTGAACAATGTATCTTTTACTAAGGCAATCCCTGCAGGGAGCATTGTAACTTTAGAAGCAAAAGTAACGCGTGCATTTACCTCATCAATGGAAGTAATTGTTGATGTATGGATGGAAAACAATCAACACAAAGGAAAAGTAAAATGTAATGAAGCAATTTATACTTTTGTGGCTGTTGACCAATTAGGGAACCCTATTGATGTACCAGGATTAATTGCTGAAACTGAAGAAGAAAAAAGTCGTTTTACAGCCGCGCTAAGAAGAAGACAATTATCTTTAGTTATTTCTGGAAGAATGAACCCAAGTGAGGCAACTGAGCTAAAAGCTTTATTCGCTTAAAAACAAATTTTCATCAATTTCTTGCATGCACTTAAAATGTCCTTTTGGGCATTTATCATATCCTATTTTAGAACAAGGGCGACAATTTAGATCCTTTACCTCAATCCTTTTAGATTGTTCACTTTGCATATAAGGATACATTCCAAATTCAGGGACTGTATTTCCCCAAACAGAATATATTTTTTGTTGAAATGCTGCTGCAATATGCATCATTCCTGTATCATGCGTAATTACCATTTTAGCTTGCTGAACTAAGGAAGCTGATTGCAAGATAGAATACTTTCCGCAAGTATTAATTGTATTGTTTGTATTTGCAATAATTTGTTCCCCTTTTTCAAAATCCTCAGGGCCACCTACTAGTAACACAGGTTTATTTACCTTTTTAATAATAGAAATTATTTTCTCGTTTGGCAATATTTTGGTAGCATGCTGCCCACCAATAACAAAAACAATATAGTCTTTAGGGAAAATACTAATGTCAATTTTATCGGTAGCGGAAAGAAAGAAATCTAACCCTTGATTATCATTTTTAATTCCTAAATGATTAACTGTTTCAAGATACCGATCCACAATATGAACTTCAGACATAATATCTAGCTTAAAGGTAGTCAGTAAAAACTTTTCCATATTCAGTTTATTGAACCTTTTTGCAGACACCCCCAATCTAAATTTTAAAATCTGTGTTCTCAAATTATTATGTAAATCAATTACATAATCATATTTCTCTTTTTTCAAATCAGCAATTATCTCAGAAATAGAATTCTCAATCTGATATACTGAATCGATATAAGGATTGTTTTTAAGCAAAGAAACATACCTAGATTTAGTAAGGTAATGCACCTGAGCATTCAACTGTTTTTTAAGCATCCTAACCACTGGCGTAGTGAGTACAATATCACCAATTGAGGAGAATCGAACAACTAATATTTTAAGTGTTTCTTGCACAGGGTAAAACTAATAAATTTATCCTAGTTTTGCAGTCATGCAATTTATTGATACCCATAGCCATTTATACAGCAGTCAATTTGATGAAGATAGAACTCAAGCGATTAATGACGCGATTTCTGCTGGCGTTTCTACAATTTTATTACCTAATATATCAAGTAAATACACCAAAGGAATGCTAGAACTCTGTGATGAATTTTCTGAAAATTGTTTCCCTATGATGGGATTACACCCCTGTGATGTAAATGAAGATAATATAGAGGCAGAACTACTACATGTAGAACATGAATTAGCAAAAGAAAAATATATTGCAGTTGGTGAAATTGGTTTGGACTTATATTGGGACAAAACAAAATTAGAAATTCAGAAAAAAGCATTTATTCATCAAATTGAATTAGCCAAAAAACACAAGCTACCTATCGCTATACATGTGCGTGATTCTTTTACTGAAGCCATTGAAATTATTGAGAAATTGAATGATGAAAATTTAAAAGGTGTCTTTCACTGTTTTACTGGAAATGTTGAAGATGCCAAAAGAGTTATAAATTTAGCAGGTTTTTATTTAGGAATAGGAGGGGTATTGACTTTTAAAAACTCAGGATTAGATGGAACTATTGCAGCAATTGAACTCCAATATTTAATTCTAGAAACGGATGCTCCTTACCTTGCCCCTACTCCTTTCAGAGGAAAAAGAAATGAAAGCAAATACATTGTAAATATTGCGAATAAACTAGCAGAAGTACATCAAATAGACATAGAAGATGTGGCAAAAATAACGACCTTAAATGCAAAAAAATTATTCGACTTATGATAAATAAAAGAATATTACTTATTTATACTGGAGGGACTATCGGAATGATAAAGGATCAGTTGAAAAAAACCTTAGTTCCTTTTAATTTTGATGAGTTACTAAAAGCAATTCCTGAATTAAAAAGTGAAGATGTAGATTTGGACAATATCAGTATTAAAAACCCTATTGATTCTAGCAATATGAATCCTACTGTTTGGGCAGAAATAGCAATACTTATTGAGAAAAATTACAAAAAATATGATGGTTTTGTTATTCTTCATGGATCAGACACTATGGCCTATACAGCATCCGCATTGAGCTTTATGTTGGAAGGATTGAACAAAGCAGTTATACTTACTGGCTCGCAAATCCCTATTGGAGTACGGAGAAGTGATGCCAAGGAGAACTTAATTACAGCAGTTGAAATTGCAACTAGCGGGAAAGTACATGAAGTTTGCATTTATTTTGAGGATCAACTCTATAAAGGAAACCGAACTGTAAAAGTAAATACCGAACATTTTGAAGCTTTTGAGTCGCCCAACTATCCAATATTAGCAGAAGCAGGAGTTAAAATAAAGTACAAAAGAACATTACAAAAAAAGAACGAAAACAATCTTGTAATTCACAAATCCTTATCCGAAAATGTGGCTATCTTAAAATTATTCCCTGGTATTACTATTACTACTATTAAAGCTATTATAAAAAGTGCTAAGGGAATTGTAATTGAAAGTTTTGGAGCTGGAAATGCGCCTACAAAACCTGAACTAAGTACTTTACTTAGTACGGCTAATAAAGAAGGAACAATCCTAATTAATATTACTCAATGTTTGAACGGCAGTGCAGTTGACGGACAATATGAAACAAGCGAACCTTTTGGAAAAACAGGGGTTATTTCTGGGGAAGACTTAACGACTGAAGCGGCTATTACTAAGCTGATGTTTTTGTTAGGACAAGGGCTGAGTGATGAAGAAATCAAGGCAGAATTACAAAAAAATATAAGAGGCGAGATTACCAACTAATTTTTTAGATTTGCTGCCCAATTGGTGAGGTGGCCGAGTGGCTTAAGGCGCACGCTTGGAAAGCGTGTAAACGGGAAACTGTTTCAGGGGTTCGAATCCCTTCCTCACCGCAACTATTTTAATATTTATATCTAGTAAGACTATATCTTAGATACTATGGCAGGACAATTGGCAGGACAGAATTTTACTTTAAACTACTTAAATAGTTAATAAGTATTTTAATTAATTCTCTAAATTTTTAGTCTTTTTTTGCAATTAGAGTTTGGAAAGTTATCCTTAATTAATCCTCTTCCTCAGCTTCAGTATCTACAAAGTTAATGTTAATGCTAATAGGCTCTCTTTCTTCAATCTCTTCATAAGCTTTTACCTTTCCAATTGAATAAGGAAGGAGTTTTGAGATGACGTTAATATACTCTGTAGGACTGTCTATCTTATCTAGCATCTCCATTATCTTGTTTCCGTCAATTGCTTGGCTTATATGCTCTCTTATGAGCTTAGTAGTAGTGCTTACTGAACCTTTAGGTCTACCTATAGGGTTTCCGCTTGTTCCTTTCTTAAATGGCATAATCTTTTACTATATAATAGAAATTATGCTCTTTTGTTTTTATTCAATGGTTATTCGTTTTTCTACTGTTCCATCATCATAGATTTCAATGAATGGAATGTTAGTTTGAGGTTTAGTTTGTTTTCCTAATATATCTACTAACTTTTCTAACTTTCTATTTGAATTAGGTGTTGGGATGTTATATGTTGATGTTACGTTACCGTTACCATCTGTTTTAAGTAGATAGACATCACCTGCTCCTCCAAAAGAGTATGTATATCCTGTAATGATATACCCACCATCAGTGGTTTGTTGAACTGAATAACCCCTATCAGAATCTGTTCCTCCAAATGTCCATTCCTGCCCAAATCCAATCAAAGGCACACATAGTAATAGTAGTAATAGTTTTTTCATCTTAGTTTATTGTTAATCTATTGTTTTAATACTGAATCTAAGATTGTCATTAATTGACTTGCATTATGAAACCCTACGATTTGATGAACTATATTTTTCTCTTTATCTATGAAAACAATATTTGGTATTCCAATTCCTCCATACTTTTTAGCATTTCTATTGTATTCTTTTGCAATATCTTGTTGCTTATCAACATCAATCTTAATAAGAATAAATTCATTTAATTTTTTAATCACTCTTTCATTTGAAAAAGTTTCTTTTTCCATTTTCTTACAAGGAGGACACCACTCTGCCATAAATTCTATCATTATAATTTTATTTGAAATTGATGCGGAATCAAAAGCTAAATCTAAATTTTCCCCCCAATTAATTTTTTGATTCTGCCCAAACCCAATCATAGGCAAGCAAAGTAATATAATTAGTAGTTTTTTCATTGCTGATTTTTTTGTATTACAGAAAACTTCCTAAACTTGAAAATTGACATTTCAGTTTTATTTCAATTTTATAACTATCTATAATGTTTAATTTAAGGAACTTCCTAATTTATTAATATACCCCCAAACTTATTCATAATATACCTCTTTATCAATATTTCAGATAAATAAAAAACTAGTCCCATAAATTAGATGGCATTTTAGATGATATTTCATATGTTTTTTGCTGAATAGCTTTCTTTATATCATTATCAGATTTTCTTAACTTATTTAGTTGAGTAGTCTGCTTTGATTTCAATATAACTTCTTCTGCAATGTCTCTTGCCCTTTCTTCAATCATTGCTTCCAAACTATTATGCCTAGAAATAAAACCATATACCAAGTCCATATCTAAAACACGACCAACTTCTTTTAAGGCATTAATCGTAATAGCACCTTCTTTTTCTCTTTTCTCCAAATCTCTTACTCCTTGTGGTGTGATATGGAGTCTTTCTCCTAATTGTCTTAAAGACATTTTAATTGAAACACGAATAGCGTTAACCCAACCATTATCTGGCTTTATTTCTGATTTTAAAACAGAAAAAGGATTTAACTTTTTTTGCATTTCATCTAAAAAAAATTGAACTCTTGAACTTTTCATAAAGCTATAACTTTAAATTAATACTGCAATATTAAAACTATTACTTTAATCATACAAGTATTTTTAAAGTTATATGCTTAATAGATGTAAAATTAGCTAGGATTTTTAGAAAACGAGAAGATGAGTTGTCGCTTTCTTATCTAAAGCATAATGAATTTTACATCTTTAAATAAAAATCCTTACATAACTGAATATACTTACTTGTGTAGTTGTTTCTTAATCTTTCAATAGTAAGGTGTTCGATTAGGACTATAGATTTAATGAATGAAAATTCCAACATAACTCTTTTCACATCTGATTTTTCATTCCCTTTTACATAACAAACTCTATTACAATACAAATTGTGAGTTGCAGCAATTTTATAGAAATTAGCTTCAGCATTTTGAGGGATGATTACTCCAAATATTCCTTTTTCTGAAAGTAGGCTTGCAGCATTCTCTATTAATTCTTCAAAGGAAAGAGAGTTGGTATGCCTTGCAGTCGCCCTTCTATCCTTAGCTTTGTTTTTATAAAAAAAGGAGGGTTACTTACTATTATATCAAATTGTGTTTGAGGCTTGAACTTTTGCAAAGATGTATGCTCAATCTTAATTCTCTCCCTCCAATCAGAATTACCAATATTTTCTTGGGCTTCTTGGCTAGCTATGGCATCAATTTCAATTCCTGTAACACTGCTTTTTGAGTTTCTTTGCGCCAGCATTAAGGCTATTAATCCTGTACCACAGCCAATATCTAAAATAGTATTTGCTTTTTCACAAGATACCCAACAAGCTAGCAACACTCCATCAGTACCAACTTTCATTGCTGATTTTTCTTGTATTATATTAAACTGTTTGAATTTAAAAACTGACACCTCAGTTTTATTTCAGCTTATTTTCTAAGCTTGACCAACCTCCTCCATTCACTACATTGGTATAGCCTTTTGCTGAAAGCAATTTTGCAGCTTCTGCACTTCTCATTCCTGAGGCACAACAAGTAATAATTGGTTGGTTTTTATCTTTTAGATAATCCAATTTGTCAGGCAAATCACCTAAAGGAATATTTAGTGAATTATCAATATGCCCACCAAAAAACTCTCCACTTGACCTAACATCAATAATCACTCCACCATTAGCTAGCATAGATTTGTAATCCGTATTGTCAAAAAATCTTTTTTTCAAATAGAAGAAGGCAATCACACATAAAATAATTAAAGGTAAATATTTCATTTTATTCTTCTAATAAGTCAAATAAGTCATCCAAATTCGGAGAAAGAATCATTTCAATTCTTCTATTTGCACCTCTACCTTCCTTGGTTTTATTACTTGCTAAAGGAACAAATTCAGCCTTACCAGCAGCAGTTAATTGTAAAGGATTTAAACTTGGATTTTTCGTCAGCACTTTTACCACATTAGTTGCACGCATCACACTCAGATCCCAATTGTCTTTCACCAAACCTCTTCCACTAAGTGGAATGCTATCCGTATGACCTTCCACCAAAATGTCTAAATCTTTTTGAGGAGCTAAAGCAGTTGCTAACTTATTTAATGCCGCTACACCTCCACTATTTACCACATATTTTCCTGATGCAAACAACAAATCTTCTTCTAGTGAAATATATACTTTTCCGTTTCTTTGTTCTATCGTAAGCCCTTCTCCCTCCAAGCCTCTAAGTGCTTTTGAAATAGACTGTTTTAAAGCAGTAACCATGGAATCTTTCTTATTGATAATTGTTTCCAATTCAGTAACTCTTAATGACCGTGCTTCCAATTCTTCTTGTGCTATTTTCAACGCCTGTTCTTTTTCATCTAAGGAATGAGATAGTTTATTTAACTCATCTTCTGTTGCAAAAAGTTCAGATTGAGCATCCTCCAATTGCTCCAATAATTTCTTGGTTTCTTTGGCTTTATCAGCCATATATCTACTGCTTTTGGAAGTTAGTAAGTCATAGGCATCACTCAATTCATCATACTTATCTTGTAAAATCATTAAGGATTTTCCATTCTGAATAGAATCATTCCTTAAATCAGAAATCTGTGCTTGTAAAGAAAAAATATTCCCCTCTTTTTCTTCCAGCTTAGCAGCTAAGGAAAGTACCTTTTTCTCGGCTAAGGTCAATGCAGTTTTTATGCTTTCGTGTTCAGCAACTAAAGAGTTATGAATTTTGGGAGTCACACAGGCACTTAATATCAATAACAGTGCACTAATGCATATAATAGTCTTTTGCATTTTAAAAAATTTTAATCTTCTCAAAATTACAAAGGAAGAAAAGAGAAAAGAGAATGTGAGACAATACTTTTCAACAGGAAAAGATAATAAAATACTATCGTGCCCAATAACCTTCTATCCAGATAAATCCATTTAAACTAATCTCCCAAAAACCAGGAACCCAATGATACCCTCTTCTTTGGCGTATCCATTGCCCTTTTATCCATATATAATCACCATAAAAATCACTCCATTTCCAGTGCCCATCTACCCAAATGTAATTTTTTCGAATGCGATTAGGACGCTTTACAATTACTTTTGGTCGGCTTGGCTTTGCTACCACAACTCTATGTGGGTTATGATGTGTAGGTCGATTTTTAACAGCAACCCCTCTATGAAGATTGGGTTTTTTAACGACTACTTTCTTGGTTGTTTTATTGCGTTTTGATTTTACTACTACTTGTGCAAGAGAATTTTGAGGAACAAATAAAGTAGCTCCAAAAAGGAGAAAGAAACTAAAAACTATTTTTTTCATGGCTATATATTTTAAAGATTAGTATTTTTATGACTTCAAACGAAAACTAAAGTTTAAAAGTATGAAAAAATTTATTAATTATTTTTTACAAGGATTATTATACATTGTTCCCATATCAGTAACCCTTTATGTTGTATACTGGGTTTTTTATAAGATTGATGGTATTTTACCTTTTGAATTCCCAGGGCTTGGGGTAGTTGTAATTATTGCACTAATTACCTTTATTGGCTTTGCTGGTTCAGTTATTATTGCTAGCCCTATCAACTCTTTCTTTCAAGGCTTGTTAAAAAAAGCTCCCTTGCTAAAAACTATCTACTCCTCAATGAAAGATTTAATGCGCACTTTTGTAGGGAAAAAGAAAGGCTTTAACCAAGCTGTATTCATCAAACTTTATGAAAATTCAACGATTGAGCGTATTGGTTTTATCACCAATGAAGATTTAAGTTCTTTAGGTATAAAAGGAGGGAAAATATTAGTCTATTTACCGCACTCTTATGCCTTTTCAGGGCAACTTTTTGTGGTTGAAAAATCCTACATCACCCTAATTGATAATCCCTCATCTGAAATAATGAAATTAATCGTTTCAGGTGGAGTTACCGAAATTGAAAATTAAACTCATGAAAAAACTTTTAATTCTTATACTACTTTGCGGTTTTTGGCAAACTAGTTTTTCCCAAAATCCTGGAGATACAATTATTGTACAGACTTTTGATTACGATATGACTTATGGTAGTGGGCCTTGGTCAGGAGGGAATAGAGATACAATTGCTCATTTCCCTAACAACCCAAATCTTACATTCGAAAAAATTATTCTTTCTTACAACATGAGGTGTAAGGATAATGTGGTAAACACCAATGGACAATCCAACAGTATAGGCTGTGGAGCTTGGGATTACACATGTAACACTTACATTCATGATTCTACAAGAGTAGATTCAATTTTACTTAAAAATTCAACACATTCAATTTCTAATTACACTGGATCAACCTACAATTACTCTGTCAATCCTGTTTATAAATACATTCAGTTCTTACAACAAAATACAGCTATTAATACCATTATTTCAGAAACTTCAGCTAGTGTAGGAAATGGGAGTGATTCCTTAAATTTTGTAATTGAAACAGATGCAAAATCACATAAATCTCAGTTTTTATACACAGCTGATGAGCTACTTAACTTTGGATTAATTAATGACAGTATTGACGCCTTATCCTTAAACATATTGAATAGCAATCAAACTGCTAATTTTTTAAGCATTAAACTTAAATTAACTACTGATACTTTTTTATCAAATAATAACCCACACCTTTCGGGGCTTACTGAAGTATACCACAAAAATACCCTACTAAATACTGGTATAAATCGTTTTCAATTTCACACTCCTTTTGCTTGGGATTCAGTTTCGAATATCATTGTAGAATTTTCATTAACTAACTCAACAGTTGCAGGTACATCTTTAATTGAAGGAGAACAAAATAGCACTGTTCTAGGATTATATTCTACTGATGCTAATCATGTAACCGTAAATTCTGCTGAAAGTATTGACATTCCTGCTTCCCCATTGAGCAGTATTAGTAATGAGATTACTGTTTCATTTTGGATAAATGGGAATGCTAATATATTACCTCAAAACACTACAATCATGGAAGGTTATGATGGGGCAGGAGCTAGAACTTTTAATATTCATTTTCCTTGGAGTAATGGAAGAATGTATTGGGATTGCGGAAATAGTGGGACTACTTCCTACGACCGTATTGACAAAGCTGCAACTCTTAGTGAATACACAGGAAGTTGGAGCCATTGGAGTTTCACAAAAAATGCAACTACTGGAAATTTAAAAATCTACAGAAATGGTGTTTTATGGCATAGTGGTACAGGTCACACTCGCACCCTTGATATTGCATCTGTAAAACTAGCAAGTCAAGGAAATGGTAATGGCTATTTCTGGGACGGAAATATTAAAGAAGTACGAATTTTTAATAAAGAACTTCCTGGTAATACAATTGCAGAATGGATGCATAAGCGAGTAAACATCAATCATCCTGATTATACTAATTTAGTAGCTCATTATCCCTTGAATGAAGGGCAAGGGACAAGTTCGTTTGATAATACTAGCAACCAACAAATTGCTAACTTTAGCGGAAATGTACTCTGGGAGTTTTCTAGAGGGAATAACCTTAATCAATTTTTTACAGAGACTACTTTTCGTCCAAATGTAAGTTTTTATCAGGGAGATTATGCTCTTACGATTACAATTGACACTATTTTAGATTCTTTAGTTGCCACACCAAATACGGTAAAGGAATATGCAGTTGTTCCTAACTGGGGGACTTTACAGCACGATAGTATTGCAACAATTTCTACAAATACTTATTGGGAAGCTGTTTCCTATACTTATGATGCCTTTGGCAATCAAATTTCTGCCAATTCTACTACAATAGATGGAACAATAAACATTACTGATTTACCCTATTATAATCGCTATCCAATGGCGTTTCAGATTATGTCCTTTGTAACTCCTTATGGTGCCTATCTTGATTTAGGGGTTGATGGTAAAACTTGGTATTTTGACGTTACTGATTTTGCACCTGTATTTAAAGGAAATAAAAGAATCACTATGGATGGTGGCGGGCAGTGGCAAGAAGATATGGACATTAAATTCTTGTTTATTGTTGGGACTCCACCAAGAGATGTACTAGATATGCAGAACATCTGGAAAGTACAATCCAAAAATCACAATCAAATAATGAATAATGAGGCTTATGAACCAAGATCTCATACTTTATTAAATAACGCAAGTACCTTTAAAATAAGAACCGCTATTACTGGACACGGACAAGAAGGAGAATTTATTCCTCAAAACCATACTATTGATATTGATGGAGGTGCAGTTGATTATACTTGGCAAGTATGGACAGAGTGTGCTGAAAATCCTATTTACCCTCAAGGAGGAACTTGGATTTATGATAGAGCAGGATGGTGTCCTGGACAAGCAACTGATTTGCAAGAAGATGATATTACTACACTAGTAACTCCTGGTCAAAGTCATATTTTTGACTACAATGTATTGGGAGGTTCGGGGACTACAAAATATTGGACAAGTAGCCAATTGGTAAGTTATGGCACTTCTAATCATTCTTTGGATGCTGCTATAATTGATATTTTATCGCCTACTAATAAAGTGAATTATCTCAGAACAAACCCTGTTTGCTCAAATCCTGAAATTACAATTCAGAATACAGGAAATACGCTTCTTACTTCACTTACTATTGAATATTGGATTAATAATGCCCCCACAAAAGAAAGCTACACTTGGAGTGGCTCACTTAATTTTCTTGAAAAAGTAACCATTCAATTACCTGACCCTTCTTCATTATGGGATAATATGGGAACATCAAATAACACTTTCCATGCTGAAATAAAAGCACCAAACAGCGGAACTGATGCTTATGTGCATAATAATATAATGAGTTCAACTTTTGAATCTGCACCTACCTATCCGATTACTTTTGCAGTATGGACACAAACAAATAGTGGTGTAACAAGTACGCTTACTCAAATTTCGGAGACATCCTGGGAGTTTTTTGACAATAATGGAGTCTCAGTATTTTCAAGTGGGAATCTTATCTCAAATACTCAGTACCGTGACACATTAGAATTTAATGAAGGTTGCTATACTTTTAAAGTCACCGACACTGATGATGATGGGATAGACTTTTGGGCAAATAATGATGGTGGTGGTATGATACGATTTAGAGAAATTGGTGCATCATGGCTTAAATCTTTTGAGGGAGATTTTGGAAGATCTATTCATCATCAATTTAGAATTGAAAATACAACTAACACCCTTGATAAAAGGCTTCAAAATTGGAAAATATATCCAAATCCTACAAGAAATAAATTTAGTATTCAAGGAGTTATTACGGAATCTACAACTATCCAACTGACTAACAATCTTGGTGTTGTTGTGCAACAGTTTAAGATTGATGAAAAAGGAGTTCTCACAAAGAATATTGCTCTTGAAGGATTAAATAATGGAATTTTCTTCATTAAAATATCCAATTCAAAAGAGGATATAACTAAAAAAATAGTTAAACTATAAATGAAATATTGCAACTCATTAACCCAGTATTCACGCTTTAAAACGCGTGAAGTAAAAGTAGGGGATTTAGTTTTTGGAGGAAACAATCCTATCCGAATACAATCCATGACTACTACCGATACAATGGACACAGAAGCTACTGTGGAAGAGGCCATAAGAATGATAGAAGCGGGTTGTGAACTCGTACGTATTACTGCTCCAAGTAAAAAGGAGGCACATAACTTACAGAATATAAAAGATGAATTGGCAAACAGGGGATATAACACTCCTATTGTTGCCGATATTCATTATACTCCAAATGCTGCAGAAATAGCAGCCAAAATTGTGGAAAAAGTAAGGGTAAATCCTGGGAACTATGCTGATAAAAAGAAGTTTGAGGAGATTGAATATACAGATGAAAGCTATAAAGGAGAACTCATCAGAATAAGAGAAAAATTTACTCCATTAGTACAAATTTGTAAAGAGCACGGTACAGCTATGCGAATAGGTACCAATCATGGCTCATTATCCGATAGGGTTTTATCAAGATATGGTGATACACCAAAAGGAATGGTAGAATCTGCTATGGAATTTTTACGAATTTGCCGTGATAATGATTACCATGAAATCATCCTTTCTATGAAGGCTTCAAACACACGAGTAATGGTGCAAGCCTACCGTATGTTAGTTGCTGAAATGATAAAAGAGGGTATGAATTACCCATTACACTTAGGGGTAACAGAAGCAGGTGAAGGAGAAGATGGAAGAATAAAATCGGCAGTAGGAATAGGTACACTTTTAGTAGATGGATTAGGAGATACTATCAGAGTTTCCTTAACAGAGGCACCTGAATTTGAGATGCCAGTTGCAAAGGAATTATTGAATCATTTCAAAGGAATTGAAACTCATAAAAAAATAGAAGAAATTACAGAAACACCTTTGCATTCTTTTGACTATAAAAGAAGAGAAACTAATGAGGTGCTTAATATTGGAGGGGGAAATGTCCCAATTGTTATAGCTGACTTCTGCCTTAAAGAAAAGATTACTCCAGCTTCATTTTTTGGAATTGGTTCTAACTATTCTGTTCCTTTGGACAAATGGCATCTTACTGATATGGCCGCTGATTATGTTTTTGCAGGCAATCATGACGTCAATTTTGAAGTGCCTGGAACTTTAGGGATTATTTACAATTACAAAAAATGGCTAGAACATAAAAAAGGATTCCCTTTTTTAACAATAAACGACTATTTAGATGAAACAGAAATTTCTGACAAACTGAATGTCATTTATGTATGTCTTACAGATTTAAGTGAGGAACTTTTTGCAAAATTAAAAACAGATACAACAGCTGTTTTGATGATAGATACTTATAATAAGAATGGTGTTTCCGAGCAAAGAAAGCTCTTTACAGAACTGATGAATAATGGAGTGAAAGCTCCTGTTGTAATCGGCAGAGCTTATGGTGATTTATCAGTAGAAAAATTACAAATTTCAGCTAGTGCCGATTTTGGCGCTTTATTATTAGATGGCTTAGGAGATGGAATATTTGTTGCGGCAGAAAATTGTGGGTCCGATCAATTGGTAAACTCATTAGCTTTTGGAATATTACAAGCCAGCAGAACACGAATTTCTAAAACAGAATATATTTCTTGCCCTAGTTGTGGAAGAACCCTTTTTGACTTACAAGAAACAACTGCAAAAATCAGAAAGGAAACTGATCATTTAAAAGGAGTGAAGATTGGAATAATGGGTTGTATTGTAAACGGACCAGGAGAAATGGCAGATGCTGATTATGGATATGTAGGAACTGGAAAAGGTAAGATTACCCTTTACAAAGAACAAACAGTTGTAGAGAAAAATATCCCAGAAGAAAAGGCAGTAATAGCCTTAATTGACCTTATAAAAGAACATGGTGATTGGGCAGAAAGAAAATAGTTCTTTAGAACAATATGCACTTTATTTTTTCGTTTTTTAGTATTATTTTTAATCTAATAACATATTACGCCTGTACAATAATGTCCCCTATACATCTTTCAATAACCTATATTTAACAAAGCAATAACTATGATAAATATTACTAGCTTACACAAATCATATCAAATGGGAAAAAATTCCCTACATGTATTAAAGGGAATTGATTTTAAAGTTGAAGAAGGAGAATTGGTGGCAATTATGGGTTCTTCAGGATCAGGTAAATCTACCTTATTAAATATCATTGGTATGTTGGATGTAGCAAATAAGGGAACTTATACGCTTGATAATGTTCCAATTGAAAACTTAGATGAGACAAAAGCAGCAAAATACCGAAATCAATTTTTAGGATTTATTTTTCAATCATTTAATCTTATCAATTATAAATCAGCTTTGGAAAATGTAACTTTACCTTTATATTACCAGGGTAAGAAAAGAAATGAACGACAAGAAAAAGCACTTAACTACTTAGAAAAAGTAGGGTTAAAGAAATGGGCAACTCATTTGCCTAGCGAACTTTCAGGAGGGCAAAAACAAAGAGTTGCCATAGCAAGAGCCTTAGTAAGTCAACCTAAAGTCTTATTAGCTGATGAGCCAACTGGAGCTTTGGATTCCACAACTTCTAGTGAGGTTATGGCTTTGATACAACAAATAAATGAAGAAGGGAAAACAATACTTGTCGTAACTCATGAAGAAGAAATTGCATTAATGTGCAAACGAATCGTCCGCCTTAAAGATGGGGTGATTGTAGAGGATGCTTTAGTAAACCAAAAAAAGGCTTTATAACTCATGTTTAACAAAGACAGTTGGATAGAGATTTTTGATACGATTCGTAAAAATAAGCTAAGAACATTCTTATCTGGCTTTACAGTTGCTTTAGGAATTTTTATTTTTGTTATTCTATTCGGTTTTGGGAATGGATTAAGTAATACTTTTCAGAGATTCTTTAATGATGACAATACCAATAGTATGTTCATTTCATCTAGCAGAACCACTGAGCCATTTAAGGGATATGAAACTGGGAGAAGAATAGAGTTTGACAATACCGACCTAAAAGCAATTATCGATAATTTTAACAAATACCTAGAAAGTATAAGTCCTAGAATTTATGATTATGCAAATATAAAATACAAACACAAAAGCAATAACTATTCTATAAGAGCCGTAAGCCCATCACATCAATATAATGAGATGACAATAATGATGCAAGGACGTTTTTTACATGAAGATGATGTTACTCATAAAAGAAGACATGCTGTAATTGGGCGTTTAGTTGCACTGGATTTATTTGGAAATGAAGATCCGATTGGCAAGTATATTGATGGAAGTGGACATACTTGGAAAGTAATTGGTGTGTTCCAGGATGATGGGGGAGATAGAGAAGAACGAACAGTTTATATCCCTTACACAAGCTTACAGAAAATACAAAAAAATACAGATAAAATAGACGAAATTATCTTGAGTTACAAGCCAGAAATTGGCTATGCTGGAGCAGTTGAATTTGAACAAAAACTAAAACAATTCTTAAAAGCAAGAAAAAATATATCTCCAAGAGATAGAGGAGGAATATACATTAGAAATGTAGCTGATAACCTTAAGGAAAATCAACAATTTGCTAATGTATTGCAATGGGTCATATCATTTATAGGAATTGGCACTTTGATTGCAGGTATTATTGGGATAAGTAATATAATGGTATTTGTAGTAAAAGAACGCACAAAAGAATTAGGAATTAGAAAAGCTATTGGAGCAAGCCCAAAGAGTATTATTGCTATGATATTACAAGAAGCTATTTTCATTACTACTTTCTCAGGTTATTTTGGACTTATAATTGGGATAGCTACATTAAGTTTAATTGGTGATACGCTTGAATCAGAATACTATATTACCGACCCTTATATTGAATTATCTACTGCAATAACTGCCACCATCATACTTATATTATTTGGGGCATTAGCAGGTTACTTGCCCGCCAGGAGGGCTGCCAGAATAAAACCAATTATTGCCCTAAGAGACGAATAAATGAAAACACTATTTGATAAAGATACTTGGCAAGAGATTTTCAGCTCTATAGGGCAGAATAAAGTGCGTACTATAATTACCGTTATTGGTGTACTTTGGGGAATCTTTTTATACATAGTGCTTTCAGGTGCTGCTAAAGGAGTTGATAATGGTTTTGAAAGGCAGTTTGAACGTATATCTTCCAATAGCTTGTTTATTTGGGGAGAAGTAACCTCAGTTCCTTATGATGGTTTTAAAACAGGAAGATCGATAAATTTTAAACTCAGTGATGTTACTACTCTAAAAAATAGAATTCCTGAAATTCAGCATATTGCTCCTAGAAATAGTAGTGGTGTTTTTGGAGGCTCTAAAGCTCAACTTGTAAATGGTCAAAAAAAAGGAAGCTATAACATTTATGGAGACTTTCCAATTCTCACGACTATTACTACCAAAAACATTTTTGAGGGAGGAAGATTTATTAATGAATCTGACATTCAAAATAAAAGAAAAGTATGTGTGATTGGAGAGAGAACCTTACAAGAACTATTTGAAGAAGGTGAAACCCCAATTGGTAAATTTGTCCGTATCAATGGAATTTATTTCAAGATAATTGGTGTAAATAAATTTGTTGACGGAGGAGGTCCTGGAGATGATGGGGATATCTTTCTTCCATTCACTACTTATCAAAGGTTATATAATACAGGGGGATATGTTGACTTCCTACTAGTTGCCGCTTACCCTGAAGCTGATATTGTAAAAGTAGAAACTGATATTCGTGCTGTTTTAAAAGAATTGCATCATGTAAGCCCTAAAGATAAAAGAGCATTAGGAGGTTTTAATATTGGAAAAATGTTTAAGCAAATTACTCAGTTTGCATCAGGAATGACTTTCCTTTCCATGGTAATTGGATTAGCTACTATTATAGGAGGAATTATTGGAATTGGAAACATTCTGCTCATATCTGTAAAAGAACGGACAAAAGAAATAGGAATAAGAAGAGCTATTGGAGCAACTCCTAAAGAAATCAGAACACAAATTATGTTAGAATCTGTTTTTCTAACTGTTATTGCAGGAATTATTGGAATTATACTTGGTGCATTAGTGCTTTCAGGAATAAATATGGCAACAAAAAATATGACCAATTTACCTTTTACAAATCCTACCGTACCTATTCCTTATATATTAGGGGCATTATTTTTAATGGTAGTTTTAGGGACATTAATTGGACTTATTCCTGCACATAGAGCTATAAGCATAAAACCTATTGACGCATTAAGAGAAGAATAATAAACAACTAAAAAAATAACAATAAATTAAATATTATGAAAAAGAAAATTGGAATAACAGTTTTAGTTTTAGGGATTGTTTACGCAAGCGCCTTCTTTATCAAATCTAATAATAAGGCCTTATTAGATTATGAAACTACTACACTTACAGTAGCCACTATTGAAAATAAAATAGTAGCTACAGGGAAAGTAATTCCTGAAGATGAGGTAGAAATAAAACCTCAAATTACAGGTATTATTGAAAAGATTTTAGTGAAAGAAGGAGAGCAAGTAAAAGCAGGAGATTTACTAGCCATCATTAAAGTTGTTCCGAACGAACAAAGCCTTAACAATGCACAAGGGCGTGTAAAAAATTCGGAATATATTTTAACAAATATGCAGTCAGAATTTAATAGAAACAAGATTTTGTATTCAAAAGGAATTATCTCAGAACAAGAGTACAATAACATTGAACTGAAATACAATCAATCAGTACAGGATTTGGAAAATGCAAAAAGTGATTTACAAATTATTAAACTGGGTTCAGCAGGAGGGTCAAGCATAGCTAATACAAATATTCGTGCAACAGTTACAGGAACTATACTTGAAATTCCTGTAAAAAAAGGAGACCAAGTAATACAGGCTAACACCTTTAATGCAGGAACAACTATTGCAACTATTGCTGATTTAAACATCATGATTTTTGAAGGGAAAGTAGATGAAGCAGAAGTAGGAGAATTAAAAAACGACATGCTACTTGTAGTTACACTTGCCGCTATTGAGAATAAAGAATATGCCGCAAAACTAAAATTTATTGCTCCAAAAGGAATAGAAGAGGCTGGAGCTGTACAATTCAAAATTGAAGGAGACGTTTACTTGGATGATCAGTACTTTGTAAGAGCAGGATACAGTGCTAATGCATCAATCATTACAGAAAAAAGAGATAGCGTACTTGCCATCAGTGAAGCGCTTTTACAATATGATTTAAAAACAAAAGAAGCCTACATTGAAGTTGAGATTGGTGAACAAGAATTTGAAAAAAGAGAAATAGAACTTGGTTTATCTGATGGAGTAAATGCAGAGGTTTTGTCTGGCGTTACAAAAGAAGATAAGATTAAAATTTGGAACGAAACTGAACCTGAAAAAAAATCAGGAGTAAGTGTTGAACTACATTAAAAATAGAATTATGAAAATATTTAAACTTAGCATACTCCTATTATTCCTTAATGCAAATACTCAAGCCCAAGAAGTATGGACTTTAGAAAGATGCGTAAACCGTGCAATTGATAAAAACATCTCTATTAAGCAATCACAATCTGATTTGGAAAGTATAAGCTTAGGCAAAACAACTGCAATTGCTAATTTTTTACCTAACCTTAATTTAGGGAGTTCACACTCTTGGAATGTTGGGCTAAACCAAAATATCACCACTGGACTTTTGGAAAATATGACCACTACTTCTGCCTCCATGAATGCAAATGTGGGAATTGATATTTTTAATGGTTTGCAAAATATTCAACAATTATACCGAGCTAATCTCAGCATATTAGCTAGTCAATATCAATTGGCTGATATGAAAGAAAACATCTCTTTATTAGTTGCTAATTCTTACTTGCAAATTTTGTTTAACCGTGAGAGTTTAGGAGTACAACAATCCCAACTAACAATTGCTAATGAAGAATTCATTATTGCGCAAGAGCGCTTAAAAACAGGAATTATCCCAGAAGGAGATGTACTGGAAATTGAAGCCAATGTTGCTGCTATTGAACAAAATGTAGTGGTAGCCGAGAACAATTACCAGCTTTCAAAAATTGCATTGGCACAATTGCTACTTATATCTGATATTGAAAATTTTGAAATTGCACAAGAAACAGCAATTACTGCTGAATCAACAATCCTAAACATCGGTGTAAATACAATTTACAATACTGCTGTTGCTAAAAGAAGTGATGTAAAACTAGCAGAAACAAATCTGAAGATTGCAAAGAAAGATTTAGCTATTTCAAAGGGGATTCTTTTACCAAAGTTAAGTGGTTTTTATTCCTATAATTCAAGAGTGCTTTTTGATGACCCAGCCGATATTTCTATTCAACTAGATAGGAATGCAGGAAAGAATTTTGGAATACAATTATCTATTCCTGTTTTTAATGGAATGACCAATAATACAAATATAAGGAGAAGTAAAATCAATATTCAAAAATCAACCTATGCTTTGGAGCAAGTAAAATTGGATTTGGAAAATACAATCAACCAAGCATACAATGATGCAAAAGGTTCTTTAAAAGCGCATCAGGCAGCAGAAAAAACATTGAAAGCCCGTAAATTAGCCTATGAATATGCTAAGGAACGCTTTGATAATGGAGGAATGAATACCTTTAATTTCTTACAAGCTGGGCAAAGATATGAGGCAGCACAATCAGAGTTGATAAAAACAAAATACAATTATATTTTCAAACTGAAAGTATTGGAATTTTACTTTGGAGAAGCTAACTTGTAATAATTAAATAACCTTAATTTTACTAGCAACTTCTTTTGCTTTTTCTACTAGTTCAGTAGTATTTTCAGTACCGTGAGCTAAGGAAACTGCCATTCTTCTGTAAGGTCTAGTAGTTGGTTTCCCAAAAATCTTAAAGTCTGTATTTGGGAATACTGCCGCTTCATTTAATCCTGTAAAAGCAGGAAAAGCATTATTTTCTTTATTAGCTAATACTACTGCTGAAGCCCCATTTCTTACTAGTGGAATATCCAAAACAGGAATTCCTAAAATGGCACGAGCATGCAATTCAAATTCTGTAAAATTTTGTGTTCCTGCTAAAGTTACCATTCCAGTATCGTGTGGTCTTGGTGAAAGTTCAGAAAAATAAACTCCCTCTTTTCCTATAAAGAATTCTACGCCCCAAATACCACTACCACTAAGAACTTTAGTTACTTTATCGGCCATATCTTGTGCTGTTTTTAAGTGAGCATCTTCCATAGCCATAGGCTGCCAGCTTTCTTGGTAGTCTCCTCTTTCCTGCCTATGCCCAATTGGCGGACAAAAAAGCGTATTTCCATTATTTTGTGTGAGAGTTAATAGTGTAATTTCATAATCAAAATCAATAAAGGATTCTACAATTACTTCCATCAAATCTCCTCTTGACCCTTCCAAAGCATAGTTCCATGCCTTTTCAATATCGGCTTCTGTTTTTATAACAGTTTGTCCTTTGCCTGAGCTTGACATTAAAGGCTTTACCACACAAGGCATTCCGGTAAAGGCTACTCCTTCTTTTAATTCCTCAAAAGAAGTCGCATATTTATATTTTGCAGTTTTTACTCCTAATTCAATAGCAGCCATATCACGGATTGCTTTACGGTTCATTGTAAAGTTTGCCGCCTTTGCTGATGGAATTACTGTATATCCTTGCTTTTCGTACTCATAAAATCTTTCTGTACGGATACTCTCTACTTCTGGAACAATAAAATCAGGTTTATGCTTGGCAACAATTCTGTCTAATTCTGCTCCATCCAACATATTTATCACTTCAAACTCATGTGCTACTTGCATAGCAGGTGCATTTTCATAATTATCCACCGCAATTACATATTGCCCCAATCTTTGCATAGCAATTACCACTTCTCTTCCTAACTCGCCTGAACCTAATAATAGTATCTTATTTCTCATTTTACAAAAGTAAGAAGATTTACCACTTGAGTAAATAAGATATTCTTTTTTCATCTCTCAAAAGGAATATTATATTTACTAACTTTGTCTTCAAATATTTCAATCATGATTAAATTTATAAAAACCCTAAGTATAATCTGCCTTACTTTTATTTGCTTAACTGCTTTTGCTCAAAAACCTAAGTGGGAAAAATCCTTTTTCCATGTTTCAGGAAAATGCGAAATGTGTAAAACAAAAATTGAAGCTTCAGCTAAAAGAATTGACGGAGTAAAAACAGCAAGATGGAATATTGTAAACGGGAAAATGAAAGTTAAATTTAATCCTGAGATTACAAACACAGATAAAATACAAAAAACAATAGCTAGCATTGGCTATGATACTGAAAAACACAAAGCAACTGATGAGGCATACAACAACCTACACTACTGTTGCAAATACGAAAGAGAACAATAAAACTAAATACTATGAAAAAAACACTAATGATTATTCTAGTGATCCTAACTTCTTTAGGGTTTGTTTACGCACAAACGACTGCAACTGATTTTACTACTAATGATTGTAATGGAACATCACACACCCTTTTTGATGAATTGGACAATGGAGATGTTATTGTTATCGCTTGGGTAATGCCTTGCAACCCTTGTGCTACTTATACACTTCCTGCTTATTCTGCAGTACAATCTTTTGCAACTTCACACCCTAATCAAGTACACTTTTATTTAGTTGATGATTATGCAAATACAACATGTGCTACCTTAACAAGTTGGGGAAACTCAAATAACATGCCTTTAAGTACTACTTTTTCTTCAAGTGATATTAGCATGAATGATTACGGAACAAATGGAATGCCTAAAGTTGTAGTTCTTGGCGGAACGAACCATACTATTTTCTTGAATAAAAATGATGATAAAATTAACTTTTCAGGAGTACAAGGGGCTATTAATGATGCACTAAACGCACCTTTAAGTATTGAGCAAATTAAAGAATCTCACTTTAAACTCTCAACATATCCTAATCCTGCAAACAATACATTAAATGTATCATTTGCTAAAACCAATACAGGTTCAGTAGTCTATAGTATATTAGATGTATCTGGCAAAGTAGTAGTTCAAGAAAATGAATTAACACCGACTATTGATATTAGTGCACTAAACAATGGAAATTATTTTCTAAAAGTATCTTCTGAAACAACTACTGAAAGCATTCCATTTGTAGTAAACCGCTAAGTATATGCGTTTAATTGTAATTAGTATCTTAGCTCTTATTGCCAATAGTAATATTTATGCGCAAGGCTGTTGCTCTGGTGGTGCAGGGAGCCCTATTGCTGGAGGTGCCGCTTCTGGTGTTCTACAAGAAAATCAAATGGAAATTTCTATTAACCATCAATTTAATACATCTAGTGTTTTTTATACAGGAAGTGAAAAAACTGAACCATTATTTGATAATTTATCTAGTAACTACATCTTCTTTAGGACTGATTATGGAGTAAGTAAAAAACTTACCTTATCATTAGCTTCAGGTTATTATTTGGATAAAACAAAAGAAACAAAACATCTTGAAAACATCAGAACTTCTTCAGGGTATAGTGATTTGATGATGTTTCCTAGATATAGTATTTACAACAAAAGTGCTAATTTTAAAAGAACAGAGATTGCTTTAGGTTTAGGAGTGAAAATGCCATTAGGAACACACATGGATTCAACTTTATATTATTCTGATGAATGGATAGGTGATCAGTATTCTATAAATGCACCTTTAGTACAAACAACAAATGGGTCAAATGATTTTATGTTTTATTCATTCATTTTTAGAGAATACCAAAAGAGAAAATTACGACTATTCATAAGTGCCTTACATGTTAAAAAGAGTTTTAACTCTTTAGGAATAAAGTTTGGTAACTACTCAAGTTTAGGATTATTTGCTTCTAAAACATTTTTCAGAAAGTGGGGGCTAACCTCACAATTAAAACTAGAACATGTTGGTAAAGTTCAAGCTGCAGGAAACATTGATTTATTAGGTAATTATAGTATTGATCCTATCTCAACAGGAAGTAACAAGGCATTCTTTATTCCTCAGATAAGTTATTCTCAAAACGGACTTACCTTTTTTGCAACTTCAGAAATTCCAGTTTATCAATACTTACACGGAACGCAAGTTGGATCTCAAAACCAATTTACAATTGGAATAAACTATCGTTTTCTTACCAAAGAATGTTCTCCAGAATTTGAGTTAGGAAAATAGCGCTAAATAGAGCAATACAAAGCCCATTGGTTTTGAGCTCGCACCAAATTTTGCTCAACATATACTGTTTTAAAATAGCTATCATTATTCAGATAATCTGTTAAAAATCGGATGCATTGAATAAGGGTTAGGGCCTTTCCTGAAAACTCTAAATTATCTTTTTCTTCATCACTTAGAATGTTTCTGCAAGCACTCAAAAACCCATCTATTATGTATTGTATAATTTCAGTATCCGCATTTACTAAATCAATTGCTTTGGATTCCTCTCCTGCAATATTACTATAGGTCCTAATCATATCTCCAATATCAGATAGCACAGTTCCTGGCATTAAAGTATCTAAATCAATAATTGCTTTTGCTTTACCTGTTGTATTATCAAATAAAAAATTACTGATTTTTGCATCAAAATGCACTGCCCTTTTAGGCAAATCAGCATTGAGTTTATCAAATTTATGCAATATGTGTTGTTCCTTTTTTATTGCAACAATAATAGCTTTCGCTTTATTCAAACGATTAGTATTTGCTGTTTTTACAGCTTCCCGTAGTTCCTTAAAACGGAAAGCTGCATTATGGAAATTCGGTAAAGTAATGTGCAGTTGTTCAGCATCAAAAGTAGCAAGAGAAGTATAAAAGCTCCCAAGACATTTTGCAGCTTCAAAAGCCTGTTCTTTATCCTTTACCTTTTCATAACAAACACTCCCCCCTATAAAAGGGAACATACGCCAAACCAAATCATCAACACAAATATATTTATCCTGAATAGGGGTAGGAAAAGAATAAAAAAAATTAGTTTTTAGCAATTCCTTCTTTACTAAAATGATATTTTCCAAACCCTTTTTATAAAGCGGAAAAATAGCCGTATTTATGGATTGCAGAATAAATTTTTTCGTATTTATTTTTCCAATAGAAACAATAAAGGTCTGATTAATCAGACCCTTATCATTTGTACTAAAAGCAACCACATCCTCATTAGGAATAAACTGCTTTACAATTTTATTTACTACTATTAACTCCAAAGATTTGTTGGGTAAACGCCATCAGCAATACACTTAGTAATTGCAGCAACTGCCATTGGTTTATCTTCTTTGTAAGTTACTCCAAACCAATTATCATCAGTAGGAATAACACGCACAGCCATTTGCTTACTTACTATCATATCAGTAACAATATTCGGTATGTAGTATTCAGCAGTTGGGTTATCAGGGTTATCCCTCATAAAGTCATGCAATCCTTTTTCTATCTCATCAAAAACAGACGGATGGAAACCCCAATAGTTCATTGAAACTGGCACATTTTTATCTACCGTACCTAGTGAATCATCTGCACCTACATTATAATTTACCACTCCATTTTGTGCAGCAATTTTTGTACGTTCAATTACCTCAACAAGGTTGTTTTTATCATCTACTTGGCATACACCTCTGTTAACAGTACCGTGTTCGGATAAAGTATTATGCAAAGTATATCCTACCATTGCCATTAATGATGGCGAACAATCTTTGGTTAAAAAATCAGCAATCAATTTGAAAGAACCAGCACCATAATAATCATCAGCATTAATCACTGCAAAAGGTTCGTTTATTACATCTTTTGCTACTAGTAATGCATGAGAAGTTCCCCAAGGTTTTGTTCTTTCAATCGTATCAATTCCTTCCACTTTTACATTTACAGGTTGGTAAACATATTCAATGGTAATTTTATCGGCAAATTTATCAAAGCGTGAGCGAAAGGCTTCATCAAACTCTCTTCTGATAACAAATACAATTTTTCCAAATCCTGAATTGATGGCATCATAAATTGAGTACTCAATAATTGGCTCTTCATTCGGGCCAATCCCATCTATTTGTTTCAATCCACCATATCGGCTTCCCATTCCTGCTGCTAAAATTAATAATGTTGGTTTCATTTTATCTTATATATTATTTAAAAACATCTTTGAAATATACTTTCCTAGTATATCATATTCTATGTTCACTACTGTTCCCTGTTCAATCTCATGAAAATTAGTGTGCTCATGTGTAAAAGGAATAATGGCTACCGAAAAAGAAGTGTCCTTTAAGTTGATAACCGTAAGGCTGACCCCATTCACACAAACTGATCCTTTTTCTACTGTCATACCCTGAGTCTGCTTGTGCTTAAAAGTATATACATACGAACCTTTCTCTTCTTTAACTTCTACACACTTTGCAGTTTGGTCAACATGACCTTGTACCATATGTCCGTCAAGCCTAGCACCAACTTTTAGGCATCTTTCCATGTTTACTTTACTGCCAACTGCTAGCAAGCCAATATTGGATTTTTCCAAGGTTTCCTTAATGGCTGTAACGGTATATTCATCTTCATTAATAGCAACTACCGTTAAGCATACACCATTATGCGCTACACTTTGGTCTATCTTTAATTCATTAGTAATAGTTGACGTTAAAGTAATATGGATATTACTTCCTTCATTTTCCACTTTTACTACCTCAGCTATTTGTTCTATTATTCCTGTAAACATATTAATAATCAATTAATTGTTCTTCCATTTCTGGCATTTCTCTTTCTACATAATGCTGAGTTCTTAGTTGTGGTTCAAAGCCTGCCTCTTTTATACATTCCTGAATACTATTAGCTGTAAACCTATGAGGCGCTCCTGCAGCCGAAACTACATTCTCCTCAATCATAATAGAACCCATATCATTTGCTCCTCCATGCAAAGTAAGTTGTGCAGTATCAGCACCAACCGTTAACCAAGAAGTTTGGATGTTTATAATATTAGGTAGCATTATTCTACTAATGGCAACCATGCGCATATACTCATCAGCAGAAGTATTGTTATTAATACCCTTTACTCTTTGCAAGAGTGTTCCATCATCCATAAACGGCCAAGCAATAAAGGCTAAAAATCCGTTTTCTCCATCAGGTTTTTGAGCTTGCACCTCTCTTATTCTTACTAAATGATCAAAGCGTTCTTCTATGGTTTCAATATGTCCAAACATCATAGTTGCTGATGTGGTTAAGCCTACCTTATGGGCAACTTTCATAAGATCCAGCCACTCTTGACCAGTACACTTTCCTTTTGAAATTAAGCGCCTTACTCTATCGCTTAAAATCTCCGCTCCTGCTCCGGGCATACTGTCCATGCCTGCTGCTTTCAATTCAGTTAATGCATGCAAGTGAGTATGTCCTCCAATTTTGCAAATATGAGCTACTTCTGGGGGTCCAAGTGCATGCAATTTCATGTCAGGATAAAGAGCCTTTAAATCACGGAATAGTTTAGTGTAATAATCCAATCCTAATCCTGGATGATGACCTCCTTGCAATAATAACTGATCGCCACCAAATTTTATGGTTTCTTCTATCTTTACTCTATAGGTCGCTAAGTCGGTTACATAAACCTCTTCATGCTTAGGGTGGCGGAAAAAATTACAGAATTTACAATTAGCAGTACAAGCATTAGTTGTATTTACATTCCTGTCAATCTGCCAAGTAACTACATTGCCCGGCACTTGCATTTGCCTTAGTTCATTTGCTACCCACATTAAGTCAGCAGTAGGTACATTTTCATATAAAAACTGACCCTCTTCTGCTGATAAAAATTCTTTTCTTAACGCCTTTTCAAGCAATAGCTTACTATCCATAAAATTACTTAGTTTTGTGCCTTCAAAATTACACAATATTATGAAGACTACAATTAAAAATATCTCAACAAATAAAGGTGATGCAATTTCAGATGGCAATATCATTCAGGTTTATAATGAAAAAGCAGATTCTCATGATCTACTTTTAAGTAAAGAAGAATTAAAGTATGTTAAAAAACAAATTAAAGATGACAAAGCAATTGTAAGTATCAATCAATTAAACAGATTTGTTCACTTTGTGAATATTAAAGGAGAAACTGATATAAATAAATATGCTGAAAATTGTAGAATGCTTGGGGATAAATTGCATGCATTAGTTAAAGATACTAAGAATATTCATCTGCTTTTTGATAAAACTTATACAGAAGAAGGGCTTTTAATTGCTGAAGGTTTAGCATTAACTAATTATACTTTCACAAAACACAAAACGGATCCAAAACCAAACAAACTAGAAAATATCTACTTATCAAATCATGATGAGATTAAGGAGGATGTTGCAGAACTAGAAAACACTGTTGCTGCTGTTTACCTTACCAGAAATCTTATCAATGAGCCTTTTTCACACCTTACTGCTAAGGAACTTGCTGAGTCTGCTGTGCAATCAGGAAAAGAGAACGGGATGAAGATTACTGTTTTCAATAAAAAGAAAATTGAAGCGTTAAAAATGGGAGGGCTTTTGGCTGTAAACAAAGGAAGTATTGATGAGCCAACTTTTACCATTATAGAATGGAATCCAAAAAATGCAACTAACAAACAACCTATCGTTTTAGTAGGTAAAGGAATTGTATATGATACTGGAGGGCTTAGCTTAAAACCAACAGCCAACTCTATGGATTTAATGAAAATTGACATGGGAGGAGCTGGGACTGTATTAGGAGCTATGCAAGCAATTGCTGCTAATAAGTTAAATAAACATGTTATTGCCTTACTTCCTGCGACTGACAATCGTCCTTCAGGAAACGCTTATGCTCCTGGTGATGTTATTACTATGCATGACGGCACAACTGTTGAGGTATTAAATACAGATGCTGAAGGAAGGTTAGTGCTAGCAGACGCACTTAGTTTCGCAAAGAAATACAAACCCTCATTAGTAATTGATTTAGCAACACTAACAGGTGCAGCAGTTGCAGCCATAGGTCATTATGGATTTGTAAGTATGCATGAAAATGCTGAGCAAGAACATGCTGCTCTCAAAAAAATGGGTGATCAAGTGCATGAAAGGCTGGCTGAATTTCCATTTTGGTCAGATTATGATGAGCTTATAAAGTCAGATATAGCAGATATCAAAAATTTAGGAGGCCCATATGGAGGAGCAATCACTGCAGGTAAGTTTTTAGCTCATTTTGCTGACTATCCTTTTATACATATTGATCTTCCAGGGGTTTACTCAAAAGCAAAATACGGATATAGAGGAAAAGGAGCAACAGGAATGGGAGTGAGATTATTATACAACTTTATTAAAAATAACTAGTGATGAGTAAAATTAAAGTTGGGATTTCAATTGGGGATTTAAATGGTATAGGTTTAGAAACCATCATCAAAACTTTTAAGGATAGTAGGGTGATGGACTTTTGTACTCCCATTATTTTTGGATCTACAAAAGTGGTTGCTATTCACCGAAAAGCACTTAAAATGCAGGGGTTTAATTTTAATATCATAAATAAGACAGAAGATGCCCATCCAAAAAAAGCAAATCTGTTAAACATTTGGAAAGATGAAGTTGAAATAAATTTTGGTAAAGCTACAACACGCTCTGGGGAACTTTCTTTTGATTCTTTAAAGCAAGCTACACAAGCTTTAAAAGATAAAAAAATTGATGTTTTAGTTACTGCTCCAATTAACAAAGCTTCTATTCAGAAAAAAGTAAGAGATTTTATTGGGCATACTGAATTTCTTCAAGGAAATTTTGAAGGAGAATCATCAATGATTATGCTAAGTGAAGTAATGAAAATCGCTTTTGTTACTGGACATGTGCCTTTAACAGATGTAAAAAAAGCAATTACGATCGAAAATATTTATACTAAAACAGTCCAATTAAATACTTCATTAATTCAAGACTTTGGCATAAGAAAACCAAAAATTGCAGTACTCGGACTTAACCCTCATGCAGGGGAAAAAGGCATGCTTGGTAGGGAAGAAAATGATATTATTACACCAACAATAAAAAAATTAAAAGAAGAAGGCATAATGGCTTTTGGTCCTTATCCTGCTGATAGTTTTTTTATTAATAAAAACTTACAACAATTTGACGGTATTCTATCCATGTATCATGATCAAGGATTAACGGCTTTTAAAACCTTATGCTTCTCGAAGGGAGTTAACTATACAGCAGGATTAAATATAGTGCGCACTTCACCTGTACACGGCACGGCTTATGAGATTGCAGGACAAGGGATTGCTGATGAACAATCCTTTAGGGAATCCGTATATTTAGCTTGCGATATTTTTAAAAAAAGAGCTGAGTTTCAGGAGTTAAATAAAAATCCTTTAGCTTTTAAAACAAGAAAGTAAACTTAATACGTTCAGAACGAATAAATTTGTATCTTTGCAGCCCTTTAAAATTCAGGTGAATGGATGATTTTAAAATAAAATTAGGAGCAATTAATGATGGGGAAAACTGCTTTTCATTTGAAATAAAGAGCCAGTTCTTTGAAGAATTTACATTGTCTGATGTAGAGCATGCTAATATTACAGCTACTGCTTTACTAGATAAAGAAGGAGATAGATTAACGCTAACACTTACTATTGATGGTGAAATAAATAAGTTGCTTTGTGATATTTGTACGGATGAAATTTCAGTAGCTATTACTGGTGAAACTAAAGTAATTATCAAAACAACTGATGAGAATTTAGTTTCAACTGACGAAATATTTTATGTCAAAACAAATAAAAATGCAATAGATCTAAAACAATTAATTTTTGAATTAATTATTTTAAATCTTCCAAATAGAAGGCGGCACCCTTTGAATGAAGACGGAAGTAGTAACTGTAATAAAGAAATGATTGTTTTAGTAAATAAATATACCCTCACAAAAGAGACGTCATCTGACTCTAGGTGGGATGCATTAAAAAAGTTAAAAATAAAATAGTAAAAGAAAGAAAATGGCACATCCTAAAAGAAAAATCTCTAAGACTAGAAGAGATAAAAGAAGAACACATTATAAAGCATCGTCTACAACAATGTATTCTTGTCCTAACTGTAGTACTCCGGTACAATATCACAGAGTTTGTGAAGAGTGTGGAACTTACAGAGGGAAACAAGCAATAGAAAAACAAGTATCTTTATAGTTCTTTAATAGAATTTTGTAGTTTTAGCCCTTATAAAGCTATAATCTATTTATGAGAGTCGGTATAGATATTATGGGAGGAGATTACGCTCCACAGAAAACTGTTCATGGAGCAATTCTTGCTCTAAATGAACTTAAAAGCGACACTGAAATAGTTTTGTTTGGTAAAGAATCTGAAATTCTTTCAGAATTAAAAAAACATAACATTAATGCAAACAATTTCAAAATTATAAATTGTGTTGATGTTATCGATATGGGCGAACACCCTACAAAGGCCTTTAAATCAAAACCAAATTCTTCTATTGCAAAAGGATTTAAATCGCTAGCAAAAGGGGAAATTGATGGTTTTGCATCCGCAGGAAACACAGGAGCTATGTTTGTTGGAGGTTATTATTCAGTAAAAGCAATAACTGGAGTTTTACGCCCAGCAATTTCCACTTTAATTCCTCGAGAAGATGGGGGCGTAACTGTGCTTTTAGATGTTGGTGCTAATGCAGATTGCAAGCCTGATGTTTTGTGTCAATTTGGGATTTTAGGTTCTTTATTCTCCGAACATGTTTGCGGAATAAAAGAACCTAAAGTTAGTTTATTAAACCTAGGAGAAGAAAAAACTAAAGGAAATATGCTTACGCAAGCAAGCTACAGTATGATGAAACAAAACTCTGATTATAAATTTATTGGAAATATTGAAGGTAGAGATATTTTTGATTCTGAAACAGATGTTATTATTTGCGATGGATTTACAGGCAATATCGTACTTAAAGAGGCTGAAGGAATCTACTCAATTATGAAGAAGAGAGGATTGCTTGACGATTATTTTAAACGATTCAATTATGAAAATTACGGAGGGACCCCTATATTAGGACTGAATAAAACTGTAATAATTGGACATGGAATATCAAATGAGTTTGCTATAAAAAATATGATTACACTTACTCAAGATGTTGTTGAAGCAGACTTGGCAAGTAAAATAAAAAACGAACTTAACTAATGGAAAAAACCAATGCTGCAATAACTGGAGTCCAGGGGTATGTCCCAGATTATATTTTAACCAATAAGGAACTAGAAAACTTAGTTGACACTAACGACGAGTGGATTATTAGTAGAACTGGAGTAAAAGAAAGAAGAATCTTAAAAGAAGAAGGAAAAGGAAGTTCTGATTTAGGAACAGAAGCAATTAATGGGCTCTTGAAAAAGACAAATACTTCAGCTGAAGACATTGATTTAATCATTTGCGCAACTGCTACTCCTGATATGGTTTTCCCTTCTACTGCTTGTATCATTGCTGATAAAGTGGGCGCTAAAAATGCTTTTGCATATGATTTAATGGCTGCTTGTTCAGGCTTTTTATACGCTCTTTCTACTGCTTCAAAATTTATTGAAACAGGAACTTACAAGAAAGTAATTGTAGTGGGTGCTGATAAGATGTCATCTATTGTTGATTATACAGATAGAGCAACTTGTATTATTTTTGGTGATGGTGCTGGAGCAGTACTTTTAGAGCCAACTGAAAATGGATTAGGTATTCAAGATGCTATACTAAGAAGTGATGGTGCCGGTATAGAGTTTTTACATATGAAAGCTGGAGGGTCGGCTAAACCTGCTTCACATGCTACTGTTGACGCTAAAGAACACTTTATTTTTCAAGATGGTCAGCCTGTATTTAAGGCAGCTGTAAAATCAATGGCTGATGTTTCGGAAGAAATTATGCAAAGAAATAATTTAGCAGCTGATGATGTTGCTTGGTTAGTCCCTCATCAGGCAAATAAAAGAATAATTGATGCTACTGCAAAAAGAATGGGGGTTGGAGACGAAAAAGTAATGTTGAATATTGAAAAATATGGAAACACTACTAATGGAACCATTCCATTATGCTTATGGGAATGGGAAAATCAATTAAATAAAGGAGACAATATTGTATTAGCTGCTTTTGGTGGCGGATTTACTTGGGGCTCAATTTTTATAAAATGGGCTTACGACTCAAAGAAATAATTACTTTTGTACGATAAATAAAATTTAAATAAATGGATTTAAAAGATATTCAAGAATTGATCAAATTTGTTGCAAAATCAGGAGCAACAGAAGTAGATTTAGAAATAGATAACATTAAAATCTCTATCAAATCACCTGCTAAGAAAAAGAGAGGTGAAGTAGATGAGATTACAACAATCATTCAGCAAGCTCCTTCGCAAGTTGTAGCAGCTCCTGTTGTTACTGCTGCTGCGCCAGCTGCAGTTCCTGAAGCAAATACACCTGTTCCTGAAGCTGACGAAAGTGCAAACTATATTATAGTTAAGGCTTCAATGATTGGTACATTCTACCGTTCTTCATCTCCAGAAACACCTACATTTGTTAATATTGGAGACACAATTAAAGAAGGAGATACAATCTGTATTATTGAGGCAATGAAATTATTCAATGAAATTGAATCAGAAGTTTCAGGTAAAATTGTAAAAGTTTTAGTTGATGATGCAACTCCAGTTGAATTTGATCAACCATTATTCTTGGTTGATCCATCATAATTTACTCTTCAAATAATTAATTATGTTTAAGAAAATCCTAATAGCAAATAGAGGGGAAATTGCACTTAGAATTATCCGTACTTGTAAAGAGATGGGGGTAAAAACTATTGCGGTTTATTCTACTGCTGATAAAGATAGTTTACATGTTCGTTTTGCGGATGAGGCCGTATGTATTGGCCCTGCCATAAGTTCAGAATCCTATTTAAAAATACCAAATATTATTGCTGCAGCAGAAATTACAAATGCTGACGCCATTCATCCTGGATATGGTTTTTTAGCTGAGAACTCTAATTTTTCGAAAATCTGTAGTGAAAATGGGATAAAATTTATTGGTGCTTCACCTGATATGATTGATGGGATGGGAGATAAAGCTTCTGCTAAAGAAACAATGAAGAAAGCAGGCGTACCTACTATTCCTGGTTCTGCAGGAATTATTTCTGATTTTAAAGCTTGTAAAAAATTAGCTATTGAAGTAGGCTACCCGATAATGCTAAAAGCAACTGCCGGTGGTGGTGGTAAAGGTATGCGCTTAGTTTGGGAAGCAGAAAATTTAGAAGATGCTTGGAATAGTGCAAGACAAGAATCAAAAGCTGCCTTTGGTAATGATGGAATGTACATGGAAAAATTCATTGAGGACCCAAGACATATTGAAATTCAAATTATTGGAGACTATACAGGCAAAGCTGCTCATTTATCAGAAAGAGATTGCTCTATTCAAAGAAGGCATCAAAAACTAGCTGAAGAAACTCCTTCTCCTTTTATGACTGAAGAGTTAAGGGCAGAAATGGGAGAGGCTGCCATCAAAGCTGCTGAAGCTGTAAATTATGAAGGAGTAGGGACAGTAGAATTTCTTGTTGACAAACACAGAAAATTCTTCTTTATGGAAATGAATACTCGTATTCAAGTAGAGCACCCTATCACAGAAGAAGTTGTTGATTATGATTTAATCCGTGAGCAAATTAAAGTTGCTGCAGGGATTAAAATTTCAGGAGAAAATTATGACCCTCAATTGCATGCAATTGAGTGTAGAATAAATGCTGAAGACCCTGAAAATGATTTCAGACCATGTCCTGGCAGGATTACTAATTTTCATGCTCCAGGGGGTCATGGAATTAGAATTGATACACATGTATATGCAAACTATATAATTCCTCCATTTTATGATTCTATGATTGCTAAAGTAATCACAGTTGCACAAACAAGAGAAGAAGCAATTGCTAAAATGGAAAGAGCATTAGATGAATTTATTATTGAAGGAGTAAAAACAACCATTCCTTTTCATCAGAAATTAATGAGAGATCAAGATTTTCGAGCTGGGAATTACACAACCAAGTTCATGGAAACATTCGAAATGTAAAATATAAAAAGCCCACTTAATTAAGTGGGCTTTTTATTGCTTCAATTTTTATACATTTATCACATGAATGATTATTTGGTAGAATGTTGTGCAAACTCAATTCAATCTGCAATGCAAGGGGAATTAGGCGGGGCAAATAGAATTGAACTCTGCACTAATTTAGAAGTTGGTGGACTTACTCCTTCAAGAGAAGATATTGCAACATTAATAGGAAGAATTAACATTCCTGTTCGAATACTCATTCGGCCAAAAGATGGAAATTTCATATATACCGAAGCTGAATTATTGCAGATAATTTCTGACATTCATTTTTGTAAAAATATTGGAGTTGAAGGAGTTGTTATTGGCACATTAAATATAAATGGTTCTATAAATAAAGAACAAACTAAAGCAATGGTAAAAGCTGCAAAACCTATGAATGTTACTTTTCACAGGGCTTTTGATGATTGCCATAATTTACAACAAGATTTAGAAGATGTAATAGATTGCAGATGTGATACACTTTTAACTTGTGGACAAAACAAGAATGTCACGGATGGAATGTCTAATTTGGAACAATTAGTAAAGTTGGGAAATAAACGCATCAAAATCTTAGCAGGAAGTGGTGTAAACCATACTAATACAGAGGCCCTTTATAAAATTGGTATTCGTAATTTTCACCTTTCAGGAAGTATAAAAAATCAGCAAGGAAAACTAGAAACTGATGCCCTACTTATTAAAGCAATAATTGATAAACTGAAAAAAATTGTATAAATATCTACTCATAGTATTGGTGATTTTTTCTACTTGCACAAAACAAGAAGAAACTATTTTATCACAAGAAATATCAGATTGGAAGTTTGAATATCAGGGAGATTGGCATCAAGCAGAAGTTCCTGGAAATAACTTTTCTGATTTATTAAAACACAACTTTATACCT
>Ga0257121_1000161_pt1 | contig 58034 bp, 67 predicted proteins | sample SI106_100metaG_FD_190180 | JGI IMG/M metagenome (GOLD analysis project Ga0257121, IMG submission 190180) | Marine microbial communities from Saanich Inlet, British Columbia, Canada - SI106_100 | ecosystem: Environmental > Aquatic > Marine > Inlet | place: Canada: British Columbia | collected...
TGTAAATGCTGCATTGAGTGCGAGGAAGTCTCCGGTCTTTGTAAGACCTTGTCCCGCGTATGTGTTAGACCCACCATTAGACCAAGAGAGGTTTCCGTTGCTATCCGTTGCGAGTACTTTCCCAGATGCAGATCCATCTGAACTTGGGAAAATATACGTTACTCCTCCAATGATGATTCCTGATCCAAATGTTACTTCGTCATTGAATGTTGCTGTACCTTCGACGATAAGTGTTCCAGAACTTCGAAGAGTATCTGCTGCGTACACTTGAGAACCGGAGATCGTTCCGATTACTTCGAGTTTTTCTGTTGGGGATGAAGTGCCGATACCAAGGTTACCACTACTTAAAATAGTCATTTTTTCTGTTTCGTTCGTCCAGAAATCCAACGAGTTCTCTGAATGGTCATAGACCAATTGTCCAATAGTTGCTGAGTTCGAATCGGCAAAGTAGATCTTGCTGTCCCCACTTGTTGCTTGAATTTCTATAACTGGATCGGCAGTACGAATATGAACAGTTTGTGAAGGGCTTGATGTTCCTATTCCAATGTTTCCTGCGCTCTCGATCGTGAAAGCATTTACTGGAGTTCCAGCAACCTTTGTTCTAAAGAATATATCTCCACCAGAGTTGTCGTAACGAGAATCAAAGTATACAGATCCAACATCGTTGTCGTATCGAATATCAAGACCAGCGTTGTCAGCATCTGTATCTCGAAGAGAAATGGTTGGATCAACTGATGTATTAGTACCAGGATCAATGCGTATTGTTGGGTCTGAATCTGAAGAAATATGAAGCAATGACTCTGGGCTATCCGTCCCAATTCCTACTCTTCCACTTTCAACAATCAGTCCCGATGCAGAGTAAATAGTAGCACCAGAAAGAGCTGTGTATGCAGTAATAGTTGTTCCTGTGAAGGCTGCATTCAAAGAGAAGAAGTCTGATGCCACAGTTAATCCTTGGCCTGCACTATATGTCGTTCCACCGGCTGCTGCTGCAGTCCATGACAGTTGTCCTAATCCATCTGTTGCCAGTACACGTCCAGACGCAGAACCATCTCCAACTGGGAATGTATATTCCACTCCTCCAATAGAAATAGTTGAATTAAATGTTGCTGCACCTTCGACAACAAGAGTTCCAGAACTTGTCAGGAGATCCTGTGCATGAAGTGTTGTACCAGAGATGACACCATTTGCTTCGATGGCAACTGTTCCTGTTTCTATGTTTACAATGAGTGTTCCTGTCATGGTGTCTCCTGCTGTTTGCACAAAACGATTATCAAAGAAGTCTTGTAGTGCACCAGTTCCAGAGAAGTGTGTATCTGTATCTGCAATAGTTGTGTCTGCATCAGTTCCACATGAGAAAGTTTGTGTTGTGCTGTCCCAGAGAAGCTTGCTTGTAGAAGCAGTATCACAATCGGTTAAGTTGAAACCAACGATTGTATTTCCAGAAAGTGTTCCATGGATGTTTGCAGCTCCTTCAACTTGTAATGAACCAGATGAAGCGAGTGTATCTGCTGCAAAAATAATTCTTCCAGATGCAGTTCCAAGAATTTCAAGTGAAGTACCTGTAAATGCTGCATTGAGTGCGAGGAAGTCTCCGGTCTTTGTAAGACCTTGTCCCGCGTATGTGTTAGACCCACCATTAGACCAAGAGAGGTTTCCGTTGCTATCCGTTGCGAGTACTTTTCCAGATGCAGAACCATCTGCACTTGGGAAAATATACGTTACACCTCCGATGATTATTCCAGAACCAAAGACGACTTCGTCATTGAAGGTTGCAATCCCTTCAACGATGAGTGCTCCAGAAGTTGTTAGCAATGTTGATGCATGCAATGTCACTCCAGAGATTGTTGTTGTATAGAGTGTTGATTCTGATACATCAAAGTAGAACGGTGCACTTGTATCTGTTCCACCAAAAGCAACATCATCAGTCTGACTAGTCATATATGTAACCACTCCACCATCTGTCCACTTCGAACCACTCCCTCCTCCCGAATTTTCCCATGTAAGGTTTCCAGCGCCATCTGTCGTCAATACTTGTGTGTTGCTTCCGTCTGCATTTGGGAATAAGTACGACACTCCACTGAGAATAATTCCAGAGTTAAACCGAACGTCGTCTTCAACGATCAGTTTTCCAGAAGATGTGAGCAGTCCAAGGTTATACAAATTTTGACCACTTGCATTTCCAGCTGCGAGGTCTCCTGTACTTTCGAGAAGAAGTGAATCGTAAATTCCAAGTGTTGGTCCTGCAGCTCCTGCAGCCCCTGTTGCTCCTGCAGCACCTGCTGCGCCGTCTGCACCAGCTGCACCTGAACTTCCTCCCCCTCCTCCTCCGCCACCTCCACGCCTTCCGCCAGACCGCTGACTAGGCTCTCCCCCATGTGCTGCGAGATCTCGTACATTAGACTGATTCAAAAATACCCATCGTGGAACTCCATCTGTCACCATAAGAACCTGACCATTGTTCCCATTCCCCAGTGCATCCCACACGCTTGGTGCAGATGCATGCAATGGACCATTGGTATAGACAACGTCAGGATTTGCGACTGGTGCAACGTGTGGCGTTACCACTTGCTGTACTACTGGTACACGAGCAAGACGAGTAGCCCTACGGTCTGCCATGTTCTTAAATATTTTCGACATCATACTTGCACGTTGGTCTTGTGCAGTAACTGGCTTTGACTGCGATGCAATTCTCTGAGCATCTGTTTGTACCTTTGCTACTTTTGTAATTTGTGACTGAGCAGTACGTCCACGAATCTGTTGTACTATCTCTGGTTGGGTAATAATATTTTTACTATAATTTACCACTTTCTCTGTGATACTTTTTCGTTTTCGACCTGTTATTTTATGTGCCAAAGACTCAGCAGTACTCGACATAGACCTCTGATACGCAACGGCAATACCATCAACAAAAGATAGCTCCTCTTGCTGAATGATCAGCGGATATACAATGTCTACTTCGTTCTCGGTGATCACCGTACGAATACCTGTAAGCATTGCAATGTTCTTTGTAAGACCTGTAGAACCAAGGCTTGCTCTGTCCAAATCCTCGCTATCAATATCCATTCCAAAGTCGCTATTCACAGAAGCATTTAAAAACCTCAGACCATCTGTTGCAGACGAATATGATGTACCTGCAATCAGCATAAACAATGCAGCAATAGATCCTGCCATTGCGGATCGACCAATAGTAATGTGATGTTTCTGCACATGTTCTTTCACGATTGTATGCACTGGTGTCCCATCATCTTGAACGACGTTCATCTTCTTTTCAGCAATAACATCTAAACTTGTTTTCAGAAGTCTTGCCGTCTGTGCTCTTGAGTATCCAGTTTCATTCTGAATAAACTGTCGAACGATTCCTTTGTCCTCTCGGGAGAGCAATTCATAGTTCAATTCATACAGCACACTTTCCATCCAGTCCTGCTTTTGCTTTTTCTCTCCACCAACAAGAGATCCATTTCCAGAAAACCCTTCAACCGCTTGGCGGATTTCATCGAGGGAAGCTGGTAGTGAAAAGTTTTGGTTCATCGAGTGTGTATTTGTGTGAGTGTTTTTTGTGGATGAGCCTCGGGCTCAAAGTGCAGTTTTTTTAGGCCTTTCATATTATTATAGCAAAATTCGCTATTTTATTCAATGACCAAATGCCTACAAATGAGCCTGTGGATTTCGAAGGCTAAATCACCTATTATCCAATCATGACTACACTAACAACCTCTGCACTAGAGCCATTCCTGGCTACAACACTCGATACAACCGATATTCAGGACCTAGGAGAGAAATACGCAGGAAAAGTACGAGACGTATACTTCCAAAAAGACCATAAACGTCGGTTTCTGATAGCGACAGATCGCCAATCAGCCTTCGATATTAGCTGGACTACTATTCCACTTAAAGGTCAAGTTCTGACACAGATCAGCCGATGGTGGTTCGACCAAATTGGCGACATCATGGCGACACAAGTCATCAGCAGTCCCGACCCAAATGTGATGGTGGTGAAAGATCTCAAGATGGTCCCCGTCGAGATTGTTGTTAGAGCATACTTAACTGGGTCCAGTAGCACTTCTTCATGGATGAATTACAAAGAAGGTGTCAGGGATTACTGTGGAAACACTCTTCCAGAGGGAATGGTGAAGAATCAGAAGTTCTCAGACATCATTTTGACCCCTACTACAAAGGGCGAGGAAGACGAATTAATAGACGCAAAAGGCATATTCGAGCAAGGATTATCTACTCCTGAACAATGGGCAGAGATCTCCGAAAAGGCCTTTGCGGTATTTCGTAGAGGGCAAAAACTGGCTGCAGAGCGCGGATTAATCCTCGTCGATACCAAGTACGAGATGGGATACGACGAAAACGGTGTTCTCACGATTGCAGACGAAGTTCATACGCCAGATTCTTCTCGGTTCTGGAAGGCAGATTCCTATCAAGAGCGGTTTGATAAGGCGCAAGAACCAGAGAGTTTGGACAAGGAATTTTTCCGATTATGGCTCCGAGATCAGGGGTTTGAATACGGTGATAAATCGACCTGGCCAGAGATCTCAGACGAGGTTCGCATCATGCTAGCAAAGAAATATATCGACCTATTTGAGAAGGTAACAGGAGAGAAGTTTACGGTCCCAGAAGACCACAATGTGGCCTCTAGAATAGAGAAAAATATTGCTATATATCGATAGAAGCCGTGAGCCTAATATTTGTTTAAAATAGCTATGCATAGCCAAATGAGCCTTAGGCTCACTGCATAAAGAGGGTCTTATTCTATTGGCAGTGCGATCCTCCAACCTTCTCCGATACCGTAGAATTCTTGGAATCCTGCAGGGACTTCTAGAGCAAGTGAAGAGCCATTTGGACTGTTGAATTTCTCACATGGATCCTCCTCACATGGGAGCATTGTCTCGCCTCCAAGGAGCGCTCCTTGTGGTCCGAAAAAGATGATATCAAGAGGGATCAATGTGTCCTTCATCCAGAAGGTAAGCACCTGTGGCTCATCGAAAATGAAGAGCATTCCAGAGTCTGGATCGAGCATCTCTCGTCCCATCAATCCTTGCTGCCTCTCCTCTGGGTCATCAGCAATTTCTACGGTTACTGTGACCGCTTTTTCATCTGGTCCAATAAGGGCAATTTTCTGTGGTCCTGCGTTTACAGATGTCTGATTCGTACACGCAGAAAGAAGGATTGCGAGACAGAAGAGTGGAAAGAGGAGTTTCATAATTATTGGCGTAAAGAGTCGATTGCTATCTTACGGTCTTCAGCCTTAAAAATAAAGCTTCCCGATACCAGATTGTTTGCTCCTGCTTCGATGCATTTTGGAGCTGTAATGTCGTCTATTCCACCGTCCATCTGAATTATTAAATCACTTCGGACAGATCTCGCTGTTTTTACGTCTCCCAGGACATGTTCTATAAACTCCTGCCCTCCAAACCCTGGATGAACAGACATTACGAGTAAGAGGTCGATATCCTCAAGGACATCCCCTACAGCATCAAGCGGTGTTTCTGGGTTGATCGCGATACCTGCAGTCGCTCCTCCAGCCTTAATCGCTTCGATTATTGCCTTCCTATCCTCTGTTTTTGGCACTGCTTCTGCATGAAACGTGATGTTTGCAGCACCGATGTCTAAGAATTCTTGAATTCGCTCTGCGGGATTGCTCACCATGAGGTGAATATCCAGTGGCAGGTTAGTCTTAATCCACTTTACGACAGGTGCTCCGAATGTCAGGTTTGGCACAAAGTGACCATCCATCACATCCACCTGTAGCCAATCTGCGTATTGCTCTACGCTTTCTACCTCCTCTTGTAATCGAGATAAGTCAGCAGCAAGGATAGAAGGCGCTATGATGATAGGGTTTTTGCTCATAGTGAAGTTTCAAGGTCATCGATACGTCTTTGGTGACGATCACCATCAAAATCGGTCTCGAGGAATATGTCCACAAGCTTCTTTGCAGTGTCTTCATCTGTCAGCCTGGCTCCGAGGCTCATGACATTGGCATTGTTATGCGCACGTGCAAGGCGCGTCGTCTCTTCGTTGTAACAGAGTGCAGCCCTAATGCCTCGTACTTTATTTGCTGCCATTGCCTCTCCGTTTCCACTTCCTCCAAATATAATACCCATACACTCCTGTTCAAGAACGACAGCGCAACCTTTACGCATTATTGCTGGGTAATCCACAGATTCATCTGAAAATGTACCAACATCAGTGATGTCTATTCCTTTTTCATTTAAATAGGCTTTGATAACTTCTTTGAGTGGATAGCCTGCGTGGTCTGAAGCAAGTGCAATGTGCATGGGCAGATAGTAGCGGTTTTCTCCATTTCAGGAAACTCCATCTATGATATAGTCCATGCCAATGAGCAAAACTAACCTTATCGCCGCTAACTGGAAAATGAATCCCACGCCGCTTCCCTTGGAAGCTCTGCGGGACAAGTCCTGCCCGTATCAGACACACGCTAATGTCGATGTTGTTGTGTTTCCGACATTTCTAGACATCTCTGCATGCGTAGACGCGCAAATTGTTACTGGTGCACAATACGGATGCAGTGAAGAGAAAGGGGCACATACAGGAGACATTTGTATGGAACAGATTGCCGCGTCTGGATGTCACTATGTTCTCTGCGGACATAGCGAGAGGCGTAAAGACCACGGTGAAACCAATGCAGACGTTGCCGTGCAAGTTACCTCTGCCCTTGAAAGTAAGCTGCATCCTATTCTCTGCGTCGGAGAAACAGAACAGGAACGTGACGCAGGTAAAGAAAAAGATATCGTCAAAGCTCAGCTTAGTGGCATTCCACTAGAATCTACCCTTACCATTGCCTACGAACCTGTCTGGGCTATTGGAACAGGAAAAACAGCAACCCCAGAACAAGCACAAGAGATGCATGCATATATCAGATCTCTACTTCCAGAAGACCGCAGGGACGATACGCGAATCTTATACGGTGGCTCTATGAAACCAGATAATGCCGAGGAACTTCTTGCTCAGCCAGATATCGATGGAGGGCTCATTGGAGGAGCGTCATTAAAGCCAGACAGTTTTGGACAGATCGTAGAGATTGCTTCAAAATAAACCCTGTAATTTCCCCCTAATGCTTATGTTAGAAATTCTCTTCTTTAGTTGGCCACTTGTATTCATCATTTTTGCGATGATCCGCCAAATAAACCAATACGAACGCGGTCTTGTTTTAACCATGGGTCAGTACAAGCGTACATGGGGACCTGGATGGAAAATCCTGATTCCAGTATTCCAGAAGCTCATCAAAGTTGATATTCGCGTGAAAGCTGTTGATGTTCCAGACCAAGAAGCCATTACCAAGGATAACATTCCAATACGCATTAATGCAGTGATCTACTACAAGGTTGTTTCTTCTGAGAAAGCAATTCTCGAAGTAGAAGACTTCTTCTACGCTGTTTCCCAGCTTGCTCAAACAACAATGCGAAACGCAGTTGGCGAAGTGACACTCGACGAGCTTCTTGCCAATAAGGCAGAGGTTAGCGAGAAGATTAAGACAACAGTAGATAATGCATCCGATCCTTGGGGTATTGATGTCCAAAGCGTGGAACTGAAAGACATTGTTCTTCCAGAATCACTGAAGCGAACGATTGCCAAAGTCGCAGAAGCCCAGCGTGAAAAGCAGGCGGTTATTATTAACTCTGAAGGAGAAGTTGATGCAGCAGATAATATGGCAAAGGCAGCAGCAACGCTTGGAAAGGAGCCAGGAGCTCTTCACCTACGCACTCTTCAAAGTATTAATGACCTCAGCTCTGACCAAAGTAATACAACTATTTGGATGGTCCCAGTCGAAGGACTCAAAGCACTCGACGCACTTTCAAAGAAGATGTAATCTCTTTGCACTACTTACTTTCCCCTCTCACTTATGCCAAATCCAGAAGGATTCCAAGACGACGTAGAAATAAAAGATGCAGCAGTTGCAACGCCTGAAGAAGATATAACACTAGAGCTTGATACAAATGTTACAGACGCAGCAGATGCTCTTCTCGAGTCAGTAGAATAAATATTAGACTATTAAAAAAACACCCTCTCGCAAGATTGGGTGTTTTTTATGTGGCTTCTGTGATTAGAGAACCTTCTGTGGCCGCATAGGATACGCCATGACTGTCAGTGCCAGCTGTGTCGTAAAGATAGCTGCGAAGGCTGTGTACAAGTACGACAGAGCTCCTGTAATGATCCCTATAAACAGTGGAACGACCATCCCTACGATGCCAACGGCAATCATAAGAAGAAGTCCTGCAACGCATAGACAGAGCATCATGAGGATCATGTTTCCAACAATCTTTCCCCAGTATCCACTGCTTCGGTCGTAACTAAGTTTTACGCTATCAAAAACCCCTTTTTGTTCTTTGATCAAAATAACTCCTGCGAATATCAAACGTGGCCCAATGATAATACCGGGAATAAATCCTATAAATGGAATCCATGAGAATGAACGCAAGAATGACCACAGTGAAATACCAATGATCGGCAAGATGAGTCCTGGTGTTCTGCGGAATATATGTAGTGCACTTTGTGTATCGTCTACTGCCAAAATACTAAAGTATGTAAATGAAATGAGCGAAAGCACCATCATGACAATAGTAAATACGCCAATGGAAGGAAGGAGTTTCGTCATGAACTCTACTGCCATACCTTGCATTTTTTCTTCATAGATCTCACCACTTTCGCCAAGAACACCAAGCTCCATCATCATTTCCTGGAAGGCTTGTTCGTCTCCATTTTCTATTCTTTCAGATAGCTCTTCCATTTTAACAGTATCTAAAGACCCAAGACGATCTTCCATAGACCCCATCGTCTTATGGGCTAAGGATGCTTGTGCAAAATGCAATATAATTCCAAAGACAACCGCTGCAATAAGGATTGGCTTTATGTGACCTGCAAAGTAGGTCCAACTTTTTTGTAATAGTGTTGTGAATGATTCAGGCATATCACTATCTTAGCGTACCCACATTCCGTTTCCAACATTCTTTGCTCCACCGGAGAGTTCGAGCATGGTGAGTTTTGCATTCAAAATTGCAGCGTCTATCCCTGCCCTGTCGACAAGGTCTGATACAGATTGTGGCATACTAGTCAGAACATCGTAGATCTTCTGCTCTTCTGGATCGTCCGATGTAAATGACCCCGTCGACTCTGATGACTGAGCAACAATGCCTATATCTTGCAATACGTCCTCTGGAGCCTGTGTCAGCTTCGCTCTGCCCTCTGCTATGTATTGGTTACACCCAGCGTACCCCACGTCAAATACCTGCCCTGGAACGGCGAAAACATCCCTGTTGTATTCGAGTGCAAGGTCTGCCGTAATCAGTGCCCCACTTCCCTTGCCGGCCTCTAGGACCAATGTTCCAAGGCTTAAGCCCGCAATGATTCTATTCCGTGCTGGGAATGTATGCCTCTCTGGTGCTTGGTCTAGTGGAAACTCGCAGAGGATAAGTCCTCCAGCTTCGACAATCTTATTGGCGAGCTCTTTATTTGTCGCTGGGTAGATCTGCGCAAGGCCTCCTCCCACCACTGCGACCGTCTTCCCTCCTGCGTGCAATGTTTCCTTCGCAACCACCGCATCGATACCAAGTGCCAGTCCACTGACTGTCACCATTCCAGACTGTACTAGGGTTGGAATGAACAATTCCGCTGCCCTCTTTCCGTACTGAGACATCTCTCTGCGACCAACGCACCCTATACACGGCTGGCTTAATATATCTAAGCAGCCCTTGTAATAAAGAAACACAGGCCTATCTGGTACCTGAGTTAGTGCTGTTGGATACTCTGGGTCTTCTATAGATATCATCTGAAGTCCTCGCTTCTTTAGTTCTGCACTGTAGGCTTCTGGGTCGAACTCCTCGAGTCTATTGAGCACTCTAAAAATACCCTCTTCCTTACACCCGAGTTCTTTGAGCATTGTCTCGTCTATATGACCAAGCGCCGCATCCAGCGATTGATACTGTGCTATCAATGCATCATATCTTTTTTTCGAAAGAATGTTTAACCACGACCAAATGTACATTGTTGAAGTTTCCATAGAGCAAGAGTGTAACAGAGGATCTCTGTTCGTGAAGTGCTCTAAGATTTCGATGTTCTCTTTTCGTTTGTATGAAGGGAAGAAGTCTGTTCTTTTACACCCTGGAACCGTGGTCGAGACTGCTGAAATAGCTTCTGCATATCCTCTGGTTGCACTTCGATAACACAAATTCCTTGCGAACGCAGGATTTCATTTGTCAGTACTCTTTTCTCTGTTGAAAGTACTGTCTTGCCGCTGATCCAAAGCATACTGTCTGTCATGAGTGCCGGCACTTTAAAGAACTTAAAAACAGAATCAAGCAGAAATACCTTACATCCTATTATCCAATGTCCATTACAGACTTTCAGCCATACGGAGTCCGCCTAAGCAGACTCCGTACGGTATATTACATTTCTGGCTTCATAAGTGCTCCTTCTCCTTGTTCTACCTCTCGCGTCTGGCGGAACTCGTTTACCCAGTACAAGTGACGGACATGGCGACGTGTGAGAGCTCTGTAGTATGGCGTATGACCTTGCTCATCTACTGTGAATATAGGAGTCTCAGAACGAACCTGTTCTGGAGCAATACTGTCTTTTATCTCTTCGATTGAACGCATTCGACGTGCAAATGCACGGCGAAGAGTAGCCATTTCTGCACGGTAGCTTCGAGTTGCCCGCTCTACAGAGCGATGAACTGGACGAGACCGGTCTATAGTTGGTGAACCATTCAAACGAGTTGTTGCAGATGCTTCTGTCATTTGTGGTGTCAGTAGTGTCGTTGCAAGAATGGCAACTGCTAGTACTGATGACGTTATATTCATAGATTTATGGGAAAATTTGGTACTGGAGAGAGATACTAGCTGCCTACCCCTTCCTTCACAATCATTTTTTTGCTATACTAATATGAAAACTTTAAAAAAACATACACACAAACATTATGTCTATCGACGCTTGCATTGCACATGCTATCCATTCAGACCTCGACATCCTCGAAGTTCTTCCAGAGCTTAAAGGAATGCCTGTAGAAAGCTTGGAGCCATACATCGAAAATTACATTCTTACTGTGCAACAGGAGTTCCGCATGGTTATCTCTGAACAGGGTGACGAATATATTCGTTCAAAAGACTCTGCAGGACTTTGTGCTACATGTATGTCACATGGTATTGGTATTCCACCAAAGATGCTTCTTCGTATGTGTCAGACCATTATGCAACTCAGCAATATAGATGCGAAGTTTATTCTCGATACTGAAGACGGAACGAGTTTGTTCTATATGAAAATGGAGATTGATGTAGCTGAATTTGCAGCGTAAAAAAGAGTACAAGGAGTGCAAAGAGTACGAAGAGTACGTATACGTTCTACTATCGTTTCGAGAACTGAGGTGCTCTTCGAGCTCCCTTGAGCCCCGGCTTCTTACGCTCTTTGATACGAGCATCACGACGAAGGAATCCTTCGCGCTTTAGTGTTGGACGCAAATCAGGGTCGATGAGAAGAAGAGCACGAGAGATCCCGTGGCGAAGTGCATCGCTCTGTGATGACTTTCCTCCTCCCTTAATGCTTACTTCAATATTGAAACGCTTTCCCATGTCTGCAAGTTTTAATGGAGCAAGTGCATTTTCAATGTGCAATTGTGTTGGAAAGTAATCGCTCGCTTTCTTACCATTAACAGTGAGCTCTCCTTTTCCATCATCGAAAAGTTTTACACGCGCGATAGACGTCTTACGCTTACCTGCGCTATAAAAGTACTGTGCTGAAGTTGCTGCTGACATAATTAGAGGGTAGCGAGAGGAACTGGCTGCTGAGCTGTATGTGGATGCTCTGCACCAGGGAAAATATGAAGTCTTTTCAACATTTGACGTGAAAGGCGGTTATGTGGAAGCATTCCCTTTACAGCTCTTTCAACAAGCTTTGTTGGTCGCTGATCAAGCATTTGCTGCAATGACCATGACTTTAGGTGTCCCATGTATCCTGTGTGCTTTACGTATACCCTTCGGCGGTGCTTTGTAGGGTGGAAGTCGAGCTCTTTAGCATTGATCACAACAACGTGATCTCCACACAAGTGGTGTGGACTAAATGTTGGCTTATTCTTTCCACGAAGTGAGGTTGCGATTGTTGTTGCCATACGACCAAGGTTCTTGCCCTTAGCGTCTACAATAACCCACTTGGGAGCCTCTGGTTTTGGGTGAGAAGTTTTCATTATAAAGTCTTTTGGGTGTTATCTACAAAACTGATATCTACGAGCTCTGCACCATCACCGTCACGGCTTCCGACAGCCTTTGTCCGTGTAAGTCCTGATGACTTCTTTGCAAATCTACTGATGTATACTTCCATAATCTTCTTGCTCGCGTTCTTATCTGTCACGATTGTATTGATGTGACGGATCGCAACGTGTGGAGTATGCGTCTTTGCAAATGTAATAATCTTATCGATTTCAGGCGTAATCACTGCTGCGCGCTTTTTTGTCGTGCGCATGTTCTCATAGAGAAGCAACGATGTAATCAAGTTACGCTTGAGCATCCTGGCGTGACCAGGTTTTTGCTTGAGCCGAGTTTTGGATCTTCGATGTCTCATGAGTGGGCAATATTACTGTTGAATAAAAGGAAAGCAATTATTTGTCTGACTCTTCTGCCGCAAGCTTCAAACTGCGCTCTGCGAGCGTATCTTTAACCTCGTCTAGAGCCTTCGCTCCGAATCCACGGAAGTTTGCGAGTGCTGGTTCTGTACATTTTGTCAGCTGCTCGATAGAACCAACGCCTGCATTAATCAATGCATTGAGTGTTCGTGGTGAGAAGTTCAAGATTTCGATAGGTGTGTAACTCTCTTTTATTGGTGCTGAATCGCTTTCTTCAGCGATGTGACCACCTGTACGAGAGAAATCTGCGATAAAGTCGTTCTCGATAACCTTTTCTGAAGAACCGAAGTACTCGAAGTAGCTCTTAAGGAGCTGAGCTGCGAACTGTACTGCTTCTTCAGCGTTGAGAGATCCATTTGTCTGAACGTCGAGGTTTAACTTCTCAAGGTCAGTACGCTGACCAACACGAGCTGACTCTACGTCAAATCGTACTTTAACGACTGGGCTGTAGATTGCATCGATATGGACAAGTCCTGGTTCGTTACTCTTCTTATTACGCTCTGCGGCTGGACTGTATCCAACTCCCTTCTCTACCGTGATAGAGATTTCGATCTCTCCACCCTTTTCAAGGGTAAGGATTTCGTGAGATGGGTCTAGAATCTCGATATCTGATGATACCTGAAGGTCCTTTGCAGTGAGTATTCCAGGTCCTTTACCTTGAAGTGTGATCACTTCAGATTCTTTGCTGAACTTACGTAGACGAAGCCCCTTAAGATTAAGAGCGATATCAACGCCAGATTCACGAACGCCTTTGATTGCAGTGTACTCGTGCTGTGCACCTGCAATGCGCATAGACGTTACTGCTGCTCCTGGAAGACTTGAAAGGAGTGTGCGACGCATCGCATTTCCAAGTGTCATTCCGTATCCTGGAGGAAGGGGCCCGATGGTGAAAACTTTATGAGAGTCGTCCCCAGTGCTGCCTGTTTGAGAGGAGAAGATTGGGAGACCTATTTCTTCCTGAATGATGTGCATAAGGTTTGGGGGAAGGTTACCTACGTGAGTAGTATTCGATGACTTGACGTACATCGATAGCTTGCTCGGCATCCTCGACTGCTGGAAGAGCAACAACCTCAACTTTAAGGTTTGATGGGTCTACCTTTAGCCATGAAGGTGGCATGTATTTCTCATGCGCTTCAAGGATGGGAGTAAAGACTGGTGAAGATTTACTTTTACTGCGAACTTCAATGACATCTCCAATCTTCAAACGGTATGAAGGAGAGGTGACGCGCACTCCGTTAATCGTGAATACACCATGTGCAGAGAACTGACGTGACTGCAAACGCGTGAGGGCAAACCCAGAACGGTATAGAGCATTATCAAGGCGTCGCTCTAGGAGCTTCATCAATGTATCACCTGTCTGGTCCTGTGACGCAACAGCCGCCTTGTATAGACGAACGAACTGACGCTCTGACAAACCGAACATATCGCGAGCCTTCTGCTTTTCGAGGAGCTGACGACCATACTCTGTTGGACGCTTACTACGTGTACGCGGTCCCTTTCCAGGGCCGTACGGCTTTCGTTGTAAGATTTTGTCATACTTATCAGAGCCATAGATATTAACTCCTTGTCGTCGACAGCGCTTTGCTTTAGGTCCAGTATATTTCATAATTCATTGTTAATAGTAATTATTATTGATTACACGCGGCGTCGTCCAGGCTTACGACATCCTCCATGAGGAATAGGTGTAAGGTCTACGATAGCGTCGAGATTAAGTCCAGCACCCTGAATACCACGGATTGCTTGCTCACGTCCGGGTCCGAGGCCTTTTACCTCTACCTGTACGGACTCAATACCAAATCCAGTAACATTTTCAGCTGCTTTCTCTGCAGCGATCTTCGCTGCATATGGTGTAGATTTTCGCGTTCCCTTGAAACCACATGCTCCTGCACTACTTCCACCAAGCTTGTCACCGTTAAAGTCTGTAAAGCTTACGATAGTGTTGTTCTCTCCTGCATGGATACAACAACGCGCTTTCGCAACGGTTCGCTTGATTTTCTTTTTCTTTGCCTTTGTAGTCTTTGCTTTGGCGGTAGCCATAACTTAGGGGGTAGGGTTAGGGTTAGGGTTAGGGTTAGGTCTTGGATAGTGATGTTCGTCCAGATCCTCCTGTCTTCTTCTTACCACGCTTTGTACGCGCGTTACGACGGGAAGTTTGTCCACGAACTGGAAGATTACGACGGTGACGGTAGCCACGCCATGTTCCAATATCCTGGAGACGCTTAATATTCATTGATACAAGTCGAGTGAGGTCACCCTCTACTGTCTCTTTTTCAATACGAGTTCGGAGTTTTCCTTCCTCATCTTCTGTGAGGTCATCTGCCTTCTTGTTTCCGTCGATCTTTAGCTCTTTCAAGATTGCCTGAGATAGTGAACGACCAATACCTTTAATATACGTCAGAGAGATCTCTGTTCGTTTGTTACCCGGTATGACGACACCTGCAATTCTTGGCATAATAGTAATAGGAAATGTTACCCCTGACGCTGTTTGTTGCGTGGGATAGGAGATACAATACGACGAACTTTCTTTCCACCGGAAATCTTTCCTCTCTTAATAGATACACCAGCCCTACGGATTACGAGGCGGTCATCTTTGCCGATTGGTTTTACGGATGCGCGAACTTTCACGGGATAAGAGTAGTAGAAATTATAATTTACACTTGTCCTTCGCTACTTGGAGCAGGCCTTATGGCTTCTCCAGTTTCTAGATCGATCTTTTGATCAGACCTGTAGCGGTAGCAGATTCGACCCTTCTCGAGATCATATGGGGTCATCTCTATCTTCACCCGGTCACCTGGTAGGATGCGTACGCGATGAACGCGCATGCGACCTGCTAGTGTACAGAGGATCTGGTGATCCTTTGCTTGTGGACTTAAGATTTTGACACTAAACGTAGTATTTGGAAATGATTCTTCGACTACGCCTATGAGTTCAATTACATCTTTAGCCACAAAGCATATCGGGGATACAAGCCGAGAGATCCTACAGAGCAATTTGAGCTTGTTCAAGCACTTAGAGGCAAAAAAGTATACTTTCTTTCAAAAGTACTAGCCATATACCTTGAAATGTTGTGTAAATAATAAATTTTAACACATTTTCGCTGTTTTAAGCCGATATTTACGCAATGATTTCGCAACCCTCTTCCGTAATCAAAAGAGTATGTTCGAAGTGCGCTGAAAGAGACCCGTCTTTTGTGTTGATCGTCCACATGTCAGCCGACTCTTTAATGCCATCTTTTCCAGTACATACGATCGGTTCGACGGCGATAAGTGTTCCCGCTGGGAGTATCGGACCTGTGTTTGCTGTTCCGTAGTTTGGAACATCTGGGAATTGGTGCAAAGTTTTGCCCAGTCCATGTCCTGTAAGTGCAGAGACAATAGTTAACCCTTCAGACTCAACAACTTCTTGGATGGTCGCAGAGATCGTTCCAACGTGCACACCTGCCTTTATGACAGCGACAGCAGCGTCTAGGGCGTTGGATGTGACATCGAGGAGCTTCTGCGCCTCCTTGCTGATCTTTCCTACCCCATACGTGCGACAGGCGTCTGTGTAGAGGTCGTTAATCATGACTCCACCATCGGTGGCGACTATGTCCCCTTCTTTGAGTACACGCTCTCCTGGAAGCCCATGAACACACTCTTCGTTAACAGAAATGCACAGTGTCGCTGGGTAGCCGTGATAACCTTTAAAAGCAGGCGTTGCTCCTTCGTGCTTTCTGATAAACTCTTCTGCAGCGCGATCGAGCTCCTTTGTGGTAATCCCTGGGGCAACAAGCTCTCCCATGTAGGCAAGGCACTCATTTAGTATCTTTCCAGCTTCACGTAAAGACTGTTGCTCCTCTGCCGTGAAAATTTGAAATTTACCCATATGTAAAAAGTATTATGTATTAAGTATTACGTATTAGGGGAACATGCGCACGTTATTTTTCCTTAATACCTGTTTTTATTCTCTCGTAGATTTCTTCAACATTTCCCTGTCCGTCTATCTCTATTACCCTCCCAGCTGATTCGTATTCCTTAATGACGGGCATAGTCTTCTCTAGAAACAAGTCCATACGACGGAGTACTTTGTCCTGGTCTGCATCATCTGCGCGTCCTTCGATCTCTGCACGACTCTTAATACGCTCTACTGCTTCTTGTTTTTCAAGCAAGATATGCACGCACTGGAGCTCCCTTCCTGCATTTGCCATGATGTCATCAAATGCTTTCATCTGGTCTAAGTCACGTGGAATACCATCAAACAAAATCTTCTGATCTGCAGAAATTCCTGCAATTGCCTCGTTCACTACTTTCATAATAATTTCAAACGGAACAAGTTCTCCATTATCAATGTAGTTCTTTACTGTTTCACCAAGCTCTGTGCCAGATGCCTTGATCTTTCGCAGCTCTCCACCGGCTTCAAAGATGTAATACCCAAACTCTTCTGCAAGCATCTTTGCTTGTGTTCCTTTACCTGAGCCTTGAATACCGAAGAAAGCGATATCCATTAGACAAGCTTATCGTAATCGTGCGCTAGAAGCTGTGCGTTGATCTGACGGATAAGCTCCATCACAACACCTACAACGATAATCAGTCCAGAACCAGAGATAATCAAATCCTGTGAACTCAGCGTTGAATACTTTGTAAAGATAAGTGGAACGATTGCAACGATACCAAGGAATAGTCCTCCCCAGAGGTTCATACGGTTACTTACTTGCTGCAAGAGCTCTGCTGTCTGCTTTCCAGGGCGGATACCTGGGACAAACCCTCCACGCTTCTGAATGTTATCTGCTACCTCATCTGGCTTGAATGTGACAGATACGTAGAAGTACGTGAATCCCATTACCAGACCGAAGTAGATCGCCATATAGAGGATACTTGGGTTATTCGGATTGATGTACACGTTAATGAAGTTCGCAACGTCTTGAAGAACAGGACGAGTAGCAGTTGCAAGGAACTGTGCAATGATTGCTGGAAGAGTGATCAAAGAGATAGAGAAGATGATCGGGATCATTCCTGCTTGGTTCAGCCTAATTGGGATGTTTCCCTGCACTCCACGGCCTGCACCTTGGTTTGCGTATGTAATAGGTATTAGTCTATGTGCATCGGTAAAGAGTACGACACAGACAAGCATCGCAAGAGAGATGATACAGAAGAGGAAGAATGCACTCTGCTTTCCTTGTCCCGCAAGGAACATAGAACTAAGCACTGTAGGCATTCCAGATACGATTCCAATAAAGATAATCAAACTGATTCCGTTTCCAATTCCCTTCTCTGTAATAAGTTCTCCAAGCCACATAAGGAACATAGCACCCGCTGTAACGTAGAGCATTGGGAAGAGTACTCCTGGGAATGTAAGGTCTACGAGCTGAACACCTCCTGCACCAAGCAATACCAAGAATCCGTAACTCTGTACGAATGACAATGGAACTGCCAACCAACGTGTGTACTTGTTAATAGTCTGCTGTCCTGTTGCTCCTTCTTTGCTGATTGCCTCTAGGCGAGGGAAGATCACCGTACAAAGCTGCATGATGATAGATGCATTAATGTATGGAGAGAGTCCAAGAAGAACAACTGAGAAGTTATCGATCGCACCTCCGGTTAGAGCCGCGAATACGCCGACGACTCCTCCACCACTACGTGTGTTTAGAAAGCTTTCGAGTGCGAATGGATCTGTTCCAGGAACAGCAATGTGCGCAACAATGCGATAAACCAAAAGAAGTCCGCATGTAACGAGGATCTGCTTTCGAAGCTGTTCAGAGTGCCAAAGTTGTCGTAGGTAGGTAAACACTTAATTCAGGACAGTAACTTTTCCACCTGCCTTCTCTATAGCTGCGATTGCAGCCTTTGAAGCAGCGTGGATCGTGATATCAAATTTCTTTTTTACTTCTCCACGACTTAGGAGTTTTACTGGCTTATTGGTGCTAATGATCTTCTGAGACTTTAGCTCTTTTACGTCGTACTTTCCTGCAGCTGCCTTCTGCTCCAAATCTCCTACGTTTACGACTTCGTACTCTTTATGGTTAGGATTCTTAAATCCACCAAGCTTTGGCTGACGCATAAGCAGTGGTGTCTGACCTCCTTCGAAGTTTCGAGCAGTACCAGACCCAGAACGTGATCCGTATCCTTTTGTACCACGACCAGCAGTTGTACCACGACCAGCGCTACTACCACGTCCACGACGAATAGATTTCTTACGAGAACCCGGTGCTGGCTTTAATGTATGTAGCATAATCTGCGATATGGTACTGACAAGATTTGCTCACGTAAAGGCATTTCTAGGTCGATTTTTGTCTCTGTGTTCTCACACTGCAAGAATCCTGGCAGGAATGCCAAATTTGTGCTAGAATGTATAGATTCATGCAAAAATTTTATACCTCCATTGCTCTCGGCCTTTTTGCTTTCACCCTCATTCCACAAATAATTTGGGCAGAAACACAACCAGTTTCATACGTCAGACGCAGTGAAGCTGCGATGATTCTCTTGAAAAATGCAGGGATAGACGTTGAACTTGGTGCTCGGACCAAGGGTATCTATCCCGATGTCATCGACGGGCAGTGGTATGTGCCCCACGTACTGAAAGGCATTGAAAAAGGAATCATTGAAGTATCGAGTGCTGGATTTGTCTATCCACATCGTTCTGTATCACGCATAGAATTTTTAAAGATGATGAGCGTTATCTTTGGACTATCTACTAATCTCCCCTATCAATACACCGATATCGATTCAAATAGTGAACAAGCACGGTACGCAGGTCTTTCATGGCGATATTCCCTCTTTCGCAATACGGACAACCCAACACAACTGCAGCCAAATATGCGCATCTCACACCTTGCAGCTGCGCGTGCTGTGTACACATTGCTGAAAGCAGAACCGTCATTACAAGGTGCAAGTGGTCTTATTCCCACAAAGATTGTTCCAACGGGTGTTGTCAGCGTGAAGCCGACGCTTGTTCCGTTGCAACTGGTCAGTGCAGAAGGTGCAACTGATACTGCTTATAAGGGACCAGGAATTCTGATGTCCCTTTCGACACCGACGAGTATTAAGAATGCGACACTAAAACTCCTGACTTCGCGAAGAAACCTCGCGTCACAAACACGAAACGACCTGATTGCTGCAGTAAACGATTTCAGAGCTGCCTATAAACTAGGCCCCCTTCGTGCAAACTATTACCTAGAGCTCTCTGGTCAGAGGCATGCAAAGGATATGGCCAATAGAGGCTATTTTAGCCATTATACGCCTGAAGGACTCAGTTACGTTGATCGTATACGTGCTGGTGGATACCTCGACATAAACCCTGATAGCTGTAGCTGCCCTCAACAGTTCGACCTTGGTGGGTCTATTGACCAAGGACCAAACTACTTCATTACTGGAAAGCAACAGTGTAGTTGCGATCCAAGATTTTCCCTCGGAGAGAACCTTGCAAAAGGGCAACTGACAGTGAAGCAGATTATGGAGGACTGGAAGAATTCACCGAGTCATCGCATCAATATGCTCCGACCAGAATTTGAAGAAATTGGCATCGGACTGTATGAAGATGTATGGGTGCAACAGTTTGGACGACTGAAATTCGAGTAGCTACTTCTTTTTCTTTCGTCGCATGAAGCTCCAACCGGCTGCGATACCAGAGACACCAACTGCAACGGCAGCAGGTCCTGTTTCACCGGCGACACCTTGTGGTGCAATGAGTGGTTGCAAGCTAGCTAGTGGTAACTGATACGGAAGCTGTTGGTAGTTTGGATACTGTGGGAAGCCGAATGTAGGGGTAGGAGGTAGGGGGTTGGGAGTAGGGGCAAAATAAGGAGAGGTAATTTCTCCTGCAACCAATGTTTCTTCTTTGTTATTTTCATAGTTATCTTCGTCATCCTTGTACTCCTCGTCATCTTCAATAGTGCAATCACGATCGCATCCGTCATTGCTCACACGGTTTCCGTCGTCACATTCTTCAATGCTGTCGACAATAAGGTCTCCACAACGTGCCAACGAACAGTTCGCTCTGCAGTTGGCATCTGGTCGTTGAGAATTCTGTGTTCCACTGTCACATTGTTCTCCAGGGTCTACAACGCTATTTCCGCAGCTCAGACTGACAAAGTGACAGTTATCACACAAGTATGGAAGGGACGTGTCATGCAGTGACTGCTCGCATTGTTCCCCAAGCAGAGTTTGCACTTTTCCATCTCCACAGATTCCAAATTCCAATAGACAAGTCGACGTACAGCTATCGTCATCTCTGCGATTTGCATCGTCACATTCCTCAGGGGGCTCTAAGACACCATTTCCACACTGCGTCGCTGCTGCAACAAGGAATTCCTCTGATGCAATCAATGTTTCTCCCTCGACACATTGACCACTTCGACATATGCCATCTTCACATTCCAAGTCATTTGCACATGGTCCACAACTATTGTTAATACAGATACCAGCAGGGCAGTCTGAATTTTCGAAGCATCCTTCCACAACACAGGTGCATACGTCAGTGTCACATCCCCTTCCCTTCGAACAATAGTTGATGAGACCGACCTCACATTGTTCCCCTGGTTCCAGTGTTCCGTTTCCACAGCTTAGTACTGGGGTGTCTGGGTAGCATGTACAGCTTGATGTATCACACGACCTGCCTTGTGAGCAGTAGTTTGTTGATCCGAATTCGCATTGTTCACCTGGTTCGAGTATTCCGTTACCACAACGATTAAAGATGCTGTCATCGTCATCTGTATCATTAGATTGTGGACAGATATATGGACCACATTCGCATGGCCCAAGTCCTACACAATTTGAACTAGGAGGAGGAGGGTTACACGTCTCCGAGCAAAGAGGGGCATCCGATGAAACACTGGATCTAGCAGCAATAAGACGTGTGCTACTAGAGCTAGAACTGCTAGAGCTTACGATAATAGAGCTCGAGCTACCAGAATCTTCGTCTTTCTCATCCGGACAAATGTATGGTCCACATCCGCATGGCCCATGGCCTATGCATTCATTACTAGGAGGAGCTGCACATTGAGGACACTGAGGACAATTCGAAAGATTGGCACATTCATTATCGCCCTTTCCTTGGACGACAAGGCACACGCCAATGCCACAGACAAGGTGCTCATCTGGGTCTATACATTTTGTATTGTCTGTGCACGTATTGTCACCTACACCTTCAACAACACTACATGCCTTATCAACACATGCTAAGTGTTCTTTCGTAGGATCTATGCAGCCAGTGTTGTCTTTGCATCCATTGTCACCAACTCCAGAGACTGTTATGCAGGCTTTATTCACACAGGCCAAATGCTCTTTTGTTGGGTCAATACAACCCGTGTCATCTGTGCAGGCATCATCTCCTTCTCCGTCTACAGAGATACAGGCTTTGTTAACACACGTAAGATGCTTTTTTTCTTTCTCCTCTTGGCACGCAGGATCTGGGCACGTCGCTGTAGTGGTGTCTTCGACGCAGCTGCCATCTTGGCATGAACCTGTAATCGTTGTTTGTGTACAAGAATCACCGGAAAAGTGACCGCACTTATACACAAAACTTGGGCAGTCACTGCTGTTTTTACATCCATCATCGCCATCAGTATCGCCATCAGTATCGCCATTACAAGTAGCCTTCTGGCACGCATGGTAAAGCATGCGTGTGCCACATACACCACTCTCGCATACGCCAACACCACAAGTTATAGAGCACACGTCACTGTTTTCTGGGAGTCCGCAGCGTAGGTCACAATTCAGCTCACTCGCACATTCATGATCATTGGTACATCCACTACTCTGCGCAGAACTTGCTGCACTAGAGCTATCGCCATCCTCGCCATCGTCACCACCATCGCCATCGTCACCACCATCCTCGCCAGTACCGTCATCATCTTGATCCGAAGAGCATCCAGAGCAATCCGATGTACACATCCAACTACAAGAATCTGTATTACAAACACATGATGATGGAACACATGCACCTGCTGTACATTCCGCCTCAGAAGGATCTGGATCCTCACAACAAGGACCTTCATCATCATCACTATCGCCATCATCAGCTCCAGTATCGCCACTGCTATCACTAATCGCACCAGTTTCGCCACTATCGTCCCCCCCATCGGTTGTTCCAGTATCACCACTAGTGTCGCCTCCATCGTCTGCTCCGTCTGCACCGTCATCACCACCATCGTCTGCTCCGTCTGCACCGTCATCACCACCATCGTCTGTTCCGTCTGCACCTGTATCACCAGTCATATCGCCGTCACAAGGTATACAGTCCATTGTACAAGCCCATGAACACGTATCGCTATTGCAAGCACATGATGTTGGTATACATGCTCCTGTTGTACATTCAGCTTCAGATGGATCATTTTCACAGCATCCACCATCTCCACCCATTCCTCCTGTAATATCTGATGTATCACCACCGTCTCCTCCCCCATCTGTTCCATCTATTCCACCTGAAATATCTGATGTATCACCACCAGTTCCAGCAGCACCACCGCCGCCACATGAAGGAAAAGTGCAATTAGGACCAGACCGTGACACTGTCGATCCATCTGGGCAATAAAATACATCTTGCTGGCATATGGTAAAGGTTGATGCTGCAGAACTATAACCAGTATTTGTTGGGTCAGATCCAAGTCCACCCCCGTAAGCATACGAACTTTGCCCTGCACCCCCTTGTCCCGTTAGGTTTATTTTCTGATCCTGCGTGACAAACAATATTGCGGCAATTGATGTACCAATCAATAGTACTGTTACCCCTATATGTTTGCGGAAAAAGTTCATTTAATTAATTTTAGCAAAGAAGAAGAGTTCTACGAAGAAAGTGTGTAATACCAACTTGCAAGAAATTCTGTTTTACTCCCTACTACCTTCTTCTCTTTCGGCGCATCCATCCAATACCCGCAGCCATACCAGAAACTGCAACCGCGACGGCAGCTGGACCGGTGTCTCCTACTGGGCCTTTCCCTTGCATGAGTGGTTGTAACTGTGCAATCGGTAACTGATACGGCAACTGTTGATAGTTTGGATATTGTGGAAAGCCACGTCCTTGCGCAAAGCCACCTTGTCCGACTTGGCCGTACGGGCCAGAGGCCACATTGTCGACATCAGTTGGCTTTACTTGGTCTGAAGCAACCTGTGTTTCTACTAGGCAATATCTATCACACCCGTCTCCGTTTAGACGATTTCCGTCATCACATAATTCTACTGAGTCCAGCACTGCATCACCACATCGAGGCAAAGAACAGTCAGGGCGACATTCCGCGTTTGGTGACGAAGAATTTCTTACTCCTTCATCACACTCTTCTCCAGGGTCTATCTCTTCGTCTCCGCATGTTGTACTGAGGAAGCGACACCTATTACAGGAATATGAGAGTGCCTGATTATGTGTACTCGACTCACACTGCTCCCCAAGAAGTGACTGCACTATGCCGTCTCCACAGATTCCAATCTCTAGTAAACATGTAGAGCTACATCCGTCGTTGTCCCGACGGTTGGTATCGTCACACTCTTCCAATATTTCTAGTATTCCATTTCCACATATAGATGCAGCTGCGACTATTGTCTCATCGATTGGTGGAACACATGTACAAATATCTGTATTACATGTTCTTCCAGCTGTGCAATAGTTGGTTGATCCTGTTTCACACTGTTCTCCTAGTTCCAGTGACCCATTTCCACAACCGCTCAGTGGAATCGTTGGGTAACACGTACAGTCCGACGTGTTACATGCTCTACCAGCTGTGCAGTAGTTGGTTGACCCACTTTCGCACTGTTCTCCTGGGTTGAGCGTTCCATTTCCACAGAATTCATTACTACCGCCAGAGTCTTCACCGTCGTTACCTCCACCTCTGCGTGAAGAGGAAGAAGAGCTTGGGATGTATGGTTTTATGGAAGAACTTGAGGAGCTTGGTACTGGTGGAATAGAAGACTTAAATGAAGAACTACTGAAGCTTGAGGAGCTTGGTACTGGTGGAATAGAAGACACGAATGAAGAACTACTGAAGCTTGAAGAGCTAGGTACTGGTGGGATAGAAGACACGAATGTAGGATTACTTGAGCTCGCTGCCTCACACCCTTGGTTCAGAACACCACCTCCCAAGACAAACGGTTCTGGAGGAGTTTCTCCACACTCCAGCATTAACGCTGTTGCATACTGACATCCTCCATTTTCACAAAATCCAAATGAACATTCAAACATACACTGACTTCCCACTTCTCTGCATTCACTACACGTATTTCCACATTCATCATCAGTTAAGCAAATAGCAGATTTTGAAGAGCTATTTTGTGTTGAAGACGGTGCAGAAGAGCTTGCTCCTGTTCCACAAGACTTGAAACATTCAGCGAGAGTTTGGGGGCTATCGCAATTACTAAATGGTGAACAGAAGTCTTCCTCACAACAAAATCCTGCCGGTCGAGACGATGCACTAGAAGAGCTCGCAGAAGAAGCTACTCCACATGTTGCTAAACATTCATTAAGTGTTGTTCCTCCTTCGCACCCAAATGGCGTACAAAAATCTACCTCACAACAATACCCTCCAGAACTGTTTGTACTAGAGCTTTTTCCATCAGAACTAGAGTCATTCGAACTACCTCCTCCATCGGTACTACTACTTTGCTGCAAAGAAATAGAGCTAAATGCTGACGAACTCGTTTCATTGATAGGGTCATACTGACAAATACAATCCACCAAAGTGCATTCTCTAAATGTGAGTCCTAAGTATTCAAGGTTAGGACAGTCCTCTTCTGAACAACTAGGGCAAAATGGCCTACTCGATGCAACAGATGAATTAGCAGATGATGTGTTACCGGGGCCTGGGCCTGGTCCGGGTCCTGGGGGACATGCCGTACACGCACAAACATCGGTGTCACATCCACATGCACAATCTGCAGTTGCGCAAAATGTACACTCATTTCCGGGACCGGGTCCAGGACCTGGGCCAGTCTCTGGACATTCAAAAGAATCCTGAAAGCACTCCACATAGTCCGCTGTGCATGCGTTATTACAATCTGTATGTGCGGGCCTATCACCTTCCGTCACAGTACATGGCGCGGTCGGATCTGTCAGAGGTGACAAGCACCAGTTATCATCACAGACACCGTGGCACTCCGATTTGATATCTTGGCACTCATCAGCAGTAGTACATTCTTCCTCGCATTCTTCTACTGCTCCGGAGTTGCAATCATTAAAATCGTCCCCGCACCTGTTTTTGCAGGTCCGTAATGCATCACCCGGATCTGTATTACAAAACGGATTACAGTGAGTAGAAACACAGTCTTGCCCACACTGATTCACATCATCAGCACATTCTTGATACGTTGTGCATTCCTCTTCAGGTCCTGGTCCGGGGCCTGGTCCGGGGCCTGGTCCGGGGCCTGGGCCTGGACCGGGACCTCCTCCGTCACCACCTTGGTCACCTCCTTGGTCACCAGAAGTACTTCCAATTCCAGAGATTGTTCCTCCATCGCCACTGGTACCGCCAGAGGTATTACCTCCAGGATCTCCCACGAATGGATCACGGCATTCCTCATAGCAATTATTATTCCAACAGCTATCAAAATTATCGTCGCACGTATCTAGGCAGAATAGCCACTCTGTATACAACAGTTTACCTGAGTCGTGTTTATCATCACAGGTATCTATACAAACTCTATACCGATCGTCACATACATCACACATATCTGCTTCGTAGCAAGAGCTTGGTGATCGGCAACACTGTATCTCTGGAAACTCATCATCCATATCATCCCCGGGTAATCTCACGCTATTTCCACTCTGGCATATTTCACTATCTTGAAAAGGGCAATTACAGTCGGCTGGCATTATTGGGTTTCTGGGATCACACACATCTATGCAGCCCCTTGCGCATCCATCTTCATCTTCAAATCCAAGGCATACTCTTCCAATTCCACAACTACATTCACCAAAATTATTGGGTCTCCCACCATTAGTACACGTCCAGTGACACGAGCTATTACACTCTCCACAGGTATCAGGGGCATTGGGAGCGCCTCCTCCACACCGTCCATTTCCCACCACCCCGTCACACTCTTCTCCCGACGCTTCATCAACGATTCCATTTCCACATACCCCACAGGTTTCACTGCATTCATCTGCAGTTTCACCATAGCCCAACTCTAAGCATGTCTTATCATCTCCAAAAATATTTGTTTCCCTTAAAGTACATTCATCCTCCTTGCACTCACTCTTCGTAGTATCACAGACAAAACACGTCATATAATCCTCATCATCAAGGATAAATGTCCCTAATGGATGTGCTTGGCACTCGTCATTATGTGACGTCCACTCCATAGTCTCTTCACAGCGCATTGCGACACTTGGATGATTTTCAATCCAATCTTCCGACTGCCTTCTCAGTACTGCAAGTGCTGGATCTAACGGATCACGAGCAACAGCCCAATAAATTGTCTCTCCTTCTACTTCACATCCCATATCATTCCATATTCCCGATGCTATATCATCATCTTCTACTTCTCTACGGCATGTCTCACCAGAGTCTTCGCATTTGGAATCACACACATCATAATAACCACCGAGATCAAAGCGACCACACTTCATCCATAGAGGGTCACTAATACTTGGTGGATCTCTATAATTTACTTCTCCTTTCAGTGTTGTACCAGAAATGCCATACGTTATCGCAGTCATAATTATCAAACTCAAAGAGCTCACCAACAGTACTTTCCGCCCATGCTCTCTTAAAAATACATTCATTTAAATGATAGTACCAAGAACCATCAAAATACCCCATCGCGTAATTAGTATTCTATGGTGTGGTGTTGATGTTTAAAGATTGGCTAATGTTCGCCCAAATTCCTCTGCAGCTTTTGGTCCATTTCCGGTCACAATATTTCCGTCAATGGTGACAGATTCTCCGGTGTACTCGGCACCGTATGTTTCAAGAATTTCTTGCTGTAAACCGTCCTCATTCCATACCGTTGCACGCTTCCCCGAAAGCACCTGTGCTTTTGCGAGAATGGTTGGTGCAATGCAGATTGCACCGAGTGGCATTTCTGCTCTGTAGGCGTCGTTGGCTATTTTTAATGCATCTGCGTCTGATGCCAGAAGTGCTGCACCTGGTCCTCCTATATAAGCGATAGTATCGTAGTCAGACACTGTGACATCACGCATGGCGACAGTCGCTTCTTCCGTTCCACCAAGGCTCCCCTTGCATGTCCCTACTTCTTTTGCAGCGATATTTATTTCAAACCCAGCGTCTTCTAAACCCTTCCGCGTTCCTTCGTACTCGAGGTCTTGATAACCGGACTTAGCGATGATGATTAGTGCTTTTCTCATAACAAGAGTATATGTCACTTTTCCGATGAAAAGTAACCAAAAATCTTAGCCGACCTCACCCTCCGCCCTCTCCTCTCTGGAGGAGAGGGAACTGTTTGTATGCATGCAAAACACACACCTCCCTTCTCCTTCTCAAAGGAGAAGGGCCGGGGATGAGGTCCGCTTCGTCCATCCGACAGTGGCTGAAAGATGTCTTTCTAAGGAGCGAAGCGGGTGGGCATGGCAGACTTTGTGTTTGAGAGAGAAGAACCCTCTTAGTGCTTGTAATACAACGACGAATGCTCCGTAGCGTAGCGGAGGGGTTGAGGAGTGCACGCCCCTAGTGGAAGTGTTATTTCTTCGAACGAGTTCAGTCTGCCTTGATTTTTTCGTCTCTTTTTTATCAAGAAAAAAGGGACATAAGAACAACTACGTTACTTTTCATCGGAAAAGTTACAAAAGAAGAAACTATTTCTTCTTCTGAAGATTCCCATCACGGCTTACATCTTTCTTACTAACTTCAGTAATATTGATGTTCTCTGGAAGCTCTTCAGCCTCAGCCTCAACCTTCTTCACGGTATCTGGGTTTAGTGGTCCGACCTCAACACGGAATGTCTGCAAAGCTTTAATAACACACTGAGCGTTTACCAGCTTGTTGTTTGTACCGTAACGCTTACTGAGCACGTTCTGAACACCTGCGTGCTCTAGTACTGTACGCAATGCACCTCCAGCAATGATTCCTGTTCCATCGCGGGCAGGAAGAAGTCTGATACGTGATGCTTTGAATTTGTGATCAATTTCATGTGGGATTGTTCCATCTACGATAGGCACACGGATCATGTTGCGCTTTGCAACAGCTGTAGCCTTCTGAACAGCGCCTTGTACTTCTGCAGACTTTCCTGTTCCAACTCCTACGCGTCCTTTTTTGTCTCCTACAACGACTACTGCGCGAAAACGCATACGACGACCTCCAGCCACCACGCGTGTCACACGATCAATCGTGAGTGTTGTTTCTTCGAATTCAGAAGGGGCCTTCTGGCGACGATTGCCTTTTTTACGGTCTGGTCTAGCAGTTTTTGCAGTCATAGTTAGATAGAAAATTAGAATTTGAGTCCAGCTTCGCGTGCAGCATCGGCAAGTGCCTTGATACGGCCATGATACTTATACGCGTTTCGGTCGAATACGATTGTTGTGATCTTAGCGTCTTTTGCCTTCTTTGCGACAGCTTCACCCAGCTTTGTTGCTCCTTCGATATTAGACTTTGCCTTCAGCTCCTTGGTCGTTGCTGCTACAAGTGTCTTACCTGCAACGTCGTCGATCAACTGTACCGTAATCTGCATAAGGCTGCGGTGGACAGTCATTCGTGGACGATCAGCAGTCCCACTAATGGTAGCGCGGATTCTGCGCTTTCGTGCTTGCCGGTTATAAGATCTAAGAGAAGTTTTCATAATATAAGTGCTTTAAGCGGATCCTGCTGCTTTACCAGCTTTACGGATAACATGTTCACCAACATAACGAACACCTTTACCTTTGTATGGCTCTGGTGGACGGAAAGAACGAATGTCGGCTGCTGCCTGACCTACGTCTTCTTTATTGATTCCTTTGATAATCAAGATTTGCTTGTTCTTTTCATCCTGAGCAATATCGATTCCTTCAGGTGCTGCGTAGTCAATTGCATGACTGTGCCCTAGGTTTAGTGTTACTGTTTTGCCTTTCGCTTGCGCTTTGTAACCAACTCCGATGATCTCTAGCTTCTTTTCGTATCCTTCAGATACTCCGATAACCATGTTGTTGATTAGCTGACGTGTGAGTCCGTGACGAGCACGAGCGTCGATACTATCGTCAGCACGTGTCACGACGACCTGGTTGTCTTCGACAACAACGCTAACCTCTGGAAGGTGAGCGTAGCTAAGTTCTCCCTTTGGTCCTTTTACAACAATATTGTTGTCGTTAACCTCTACGGTCACGCCTCCGGGTATTGCCACTGGTTTTTTTCCAATACGAGACATCTTTATGAAATGGTACAGAGAACTTCACCTCCAATCTTTTTCTGCCTTGCTTGCTTGTCAGTCATAAGACCTTGGCTTGTTGTCAGAACTGCGATACCAACTCCTTGAAGAACTGGTCGAAGCTCGGACACACCTGTGTAAGCACGGCGTCCTGGCTTGGAGATACGTTTGAATTGAATAGCTGGTTTGTCTGGGAAGAATGTTACTTCCACGTCTTGCTTTGGTGCATCACCTGTTACTGCGACATCTGCAATCCACTCCTCTTTCTTGAGAAGTTCAAGAAGCTGTAGCTTGATGCGGCTCAAAGGAGCTGAGCATCCAGTTTGTCCTGCTTTCTGCGCATTGCGCATGCGAGTCAGAAGGTCGCCGATTGGGTCTGTTACGTATGTCATAATTACCAGGAAGATTTAGTTACACCAGGAATTTCGCCATTAGCGGCTAGTTCGCGGAAACAAATACGGCATGTTCCGAAGAATCGCATGAAACCATGACGACGCCCACAAAGTTCACAGCGGTTATACACTCTTGTTGGAAACTTAGGCTTACGTCCTGCCGCTTTGTCGCGGAGGAACTTGTCTAGTTTTGCCTTTTGCTTGTTCTTGAGTGCTGTTCTAGCCATAAATTAAGATTGGGATTCGGAAGTTTCGGTAGTATCGTTTGATTCATCAGTAGATTCAACTTTTTGATCAGCTTTCTCTTCTCCAGCTGAAGCGGCCTTTGCCTCTTTTTCTGCCTTTGCCTTTGCAGCATCTGCTGCTTCGTTTCTCTTGAATGGCATTCCCATGTGCTTCATAAGAGCCATTCCTTCTTTATCGTTCTTAGCGGTTGTTGTGATGACGATCTGCATGTTGAAGATCTGTCCAGCATCAGGAGCTGGAACCTCTGGGAAAATACTGTGATCCCTAAGGCCAATACTGTAGTTACCCATTCCATCGAGCTTTGTAGGAAGGCCTCGGAAGTCGCGGATACGAGGGATTGAGAAGCTAATTAGTCTGTCGAGGAACTCTTCCATGTTCTTTCCACGTAGTGTGACTTTTGCACCAACAACCATTCCTTCACGTGTCTTAAAGTTTGAAATCGCAATACGAGCCTTTGTGAATACTGGCTTCTGACCAGTAATAAGCATGAGCATTTGCTCGATGTATGCACGCTTCTCTTTGCTGTCCATCTTCGACTTATTAATACCAACGTTCACTGTCACCTTTTCAACTTTTGGTGCTGCGTTTACGTTTTTGATACCAAGGTCCTTCTGCACTGAAGCAGTAATTGGTCCTCGGAGCCGTTCATGGAGAGTTTGGTAAGCCATAATTATGCGCCTCGTTGGCTGGACCTATTAACGGAACTTGTTTGTTCTGGTACTGAGTGGTCTTCATTCTTTGCTTCAACGTCAGCTCCTCCTGCGAGGTCCTCTGCGCCGAATCCCATCTTCTTCCAGAATGGTGACTTTGGATCGTTTGCATCTGCTGGTGCGTCTTTCTTTGCAGTAGACTTTACGGTCTTCACTTTTGTTCCGTCGTCCTTTGCAGCTGTTTCTTTCTTTGCAGCGACTGTCCCCTTCTTGATCTCTTCTCCGCTGATCTTTGCGATACGAATCTTGTGTCCTTTTTCGTTCTTCTTAAACCCAACACGACTTCGCTTCTTTGTCTTTGGATCAATGATCATCACGTTACTGAGTGCAATACTTGCTTCGTACTTTACGATCTCTCCAGGACGGTTAGGACCACCCTTTACGTGACGTGTACGTATGGCGACATCTGTAACCACAACGCGGTTTTTTGCTTCGAGGACACGGAGAACCTTTCCAGTCTTACCCTTGTCCTTCCCTGTGGTAATTACGACGCTATCGCCGGCACGGATCTTCACAATACGTCTGGGGCAAGAGATACAATTTTCTGGAAGCCTTTAGCACGGAGTTCACGAGCAACAGGCCCGAAAACACGTGTACCTTTAGGCACTCCTTCTTTCGATACGATCACACAAGCGTTGTCATCGAAGCGGATTCCGCTTCCATCCTTACGCCTGGTAATTTTTTTGGTTCGGACAACAACAGCGCGCTCCACAGACTTCTTCTTTACCGTTCCACGAGGAGCTGCTTCTTTTACTGTGACAACAATCGTGTCTCCTACTGCAGCGTAACGACGCTTAGATCCTCCAAGCACCTTGATACACATAACGCGTTTTGCGCCTGTATTATCTGCCACTGAAAGGGAGGTTTGCGTCTGGATCATTACTCTGACTTGGTAGTAGTTGGCTTTTCAGTTGTCTTGTCATCTTTCTTCGCTTCCTTCTTAGCGGCAGCTTCTTCTGCCTTCTCTTTCACTTTTGCGTCTGCACCTGTCTTCTCGCGGTGAAGGACTTTTTCGATAGCAGCATCTTCCTTCATATCAGATACCCTTGGTGCTGCTTTTGTGATCTCTGTTACCTGAAAGTACTTGTTCTTAGAGATAGGCTTACACTCTGTAATCACGACCTGGTCACCTGCGTAGAGGTCTAGACCATTGGTATCGCAGAGGAACTTCTTACTGCGGCGGAAACGCTTCTTGTAGATCGGGTGAAATACGTGACGGTCTACAGATACAGAAACTGTACCTGTCATTTTTGCCGATGAAACGGTGCCTTTTTTAGTTCTCATGATTTAGAGCTGCGAGAGGATACAGATTTTTTAGACTTTTGCGAAACGTTATCTTCGTTCTTTTTTGGCTCGAATTTGGCATTACTCTGCGCAGTTTTCATACGTGCGAGCTGCTTTTTAGCACGAACATACTTAGCGCTATCTTTCTCACTACCCATCTGTACGCCGAGGCGGAGCTTTACGACTGCATGCTCTTGTGTACGGATGTCGCTCTGCAGGTCTGCAGCGGTCATATTATTTAGCTCTTTGGTGGTAGTAGTGTTGCTCATTATGATCCGATTTTAGTAATTACTTTCGTTTTCATTGGTAGTTTGTGGCTTGCAAGACGCAAAGCTTCGCGTGCTGCTTCCTCGTCTAGTCCGTCCATTTCAAAGATAACAGTTCCAGCCTTGAGGACAGCGCCCCAGTATTCGAGGTTACCTTTACCAGATCCCATCGGTACTTCTGCTGCTTTCTTTGTTACTGGGTTGTGTGGGAATACGCGGATCCAGATCTTTCCTCCACGAGCAACGCTGCGTGTCATTGCTCTACGAGCAGCTTCGATCTGTCGTGCTGTGATCTCTCCTGTCACTGTCGTCTTCAAACCAATATTACCGAAAGCCAAACGGCTTCCACGCCATGCTTTACCCCTCCACTGACCGCGGCGGCGTTGAACCTTCCTGTATTTGATTTTCTTAGGCTCTAACATGATTATTGATTATTAAGGGAAGTAAGTGTTGAGGACTGTGCCTGCTGAACTTTCTTAAATACCATTCCTTTGTAGATCCATACTTTGATTCCGATAGAACCGTATGTTGTCGCTGCAGTCTTGCGTGCAAACGTTACGTTTGCGCGAAGGGTCTGCAAAGGGATGTTACCTTCTTTGAAAAGCTCTGTTCGAGCGATCTCTGCTCCGTTCAGACGTCCTGATACTTTCACCTTTACTCCTTGAGCACCTGCCTGCATTGCTTTCTCGATAGCCATCTTAGCCGCGCGGCGGTATGGCATACGACGCTGAACCTGTCCCTGAATTGTTTCTGCAATAACGTGTGCGTCAGAGTCTGGTGTGCGGATCTCTTGAATGTTTACGTCGAATGCGCAACCAAACTTTCGTTCTAGGTTCTTTTTAAGAAGCTCGATAGATGCACCCTGCTTTCCGATAATCACACCAGGCTTTGCTGTGTGAATAGTGACAGATACACGCTTGCTTCGGTCGATCTCGATCATAGAAATACCAGCATCTGGTAGCTTCTGGTCAATGTATCGACGAATCTTTACATCATCCAAGAACAGTCCTCTGAACTTCTTACCATTTGCATACCATGAGCTTGGCCACGTGTGAGTGATCTTGAGTCGGAAGCCGTTGGCGTTTACTTTCTGTCCCATGTATTAGGGGGTGGTAAGAGTGGTTAGAATTAGGATTTCTTAGGAGTAGTCTTCTTCGCTGCCGGCTTTTTTGCTGCTGGCTTTTTTGTAGACGTAGAAGATTTCGAGGTGGAAGCAGTAGTATCCTTCTTAGGTGTGGACTTACTCTTCGTACTCGTCGACTTCTTTGTTGAAGTCGTGGTCTTTTTTACAGTCTTTTTAGCTGTTTGGGAAGTATTTTGTTGAGAAACACCAAGGGTGAGCTCTATGTGACTCATGAACTTACGCATAGGGCGTACACGTCCACGTGCCATTGGTACTCCTCGGTGGTAACACTGAGCCTTGTTTACGATAAGAGTCTTTACCATCATCATCTGTGGGTCCTGCTTCTCGTTGTGAGATGCGTTCGCCATTGCACTACGGAGCAATCCTTCGAGAAGGCGTGCTGCTTTCTTGTTTGTTCGTTCGAGAGTGTACATCGCATCAGGTACAGACTTGCCACGGATCATCTTGGCGACGAGTTGTGCCTTCTTGGGAGCGATGCGGATAGCTTTGAGTGATGCGTTCATAATAGATTAGAATTGAGTTATGCTTATTTACCAGCCATTTTACCTCCGTGGCCTTTGAATTTAGTAGTCCATGAGAATTCTCCGAGCTTGTGTCCAACCATCTGCTCGGTGATGTAGACAGGAGTGAACTCCTTTCCGTTGTGGACTGCGAATGTGAATCCTACGAACTCTGGTGGAATGTCACATGCACGTGCCCATGTCTTGATGATCTTCTTATCACCAGCTTCAGCCATCTTCATAACTTTTTTGAAGAGCTTTTCGTCAACGTAAGGGCCTTTGGTAAGAGATCTAGACATAGTAGAGGTTAGGAATTATTACTTCTTGCGCTTCTTACGGATACGGCGGCGCATTATGAGTTTATCTGATGCTTTCGTTTTCTTACGAGTCTTTACTCCGAGTGCTCTCTTTCCCCATGGAGTACGTGGTCCTTTTTTGCTTCCAATCGGGCTGTGACCTTCTCCTCCACCATGTGGGTGATCTACAGCATTCATAGACTTACCAAGAACTTGTGGTCGACGACCCATCCAACGCTTTCGTCCAGCTTTTCCAACACGGATAAGGCTGTGCTCACCGTTGCTGACAACACCGATAGTCGCTGTACATTCCTTACGGACTTTACGGACTTCGTTACTTGGAAGCTGAAGTATTGCGTGATCTTTATCGATTCCGACGAGAGTGGCAGATGTTCCTGCACTTCGTACCATTTCCCCTCCTTTACCAATGTGCATTTCAACGTTGTAGATCTTGTAACCTGTTGGAATGTTCTGCAATTGCATTCTGTTTCCTGGCTTTACCTTTGTGCGCTCTCCAGAGACGATAACGTCTCCGACGAGGATTCCTTCAGGGGCAATGTGGTAACGCTTGTCACCGTCTGCGTATACAACAAGGATGATACGTGCAGTTCTGTTTGGATCATACTCAAGAGCTTTTACTGTTCCTGGGACTCCTGTCTTGTCCATACGCTTGAAGTCGATATCACGGTAGAGACGCTTGTGTCCTCCTCCACGGTGCCTTATTGTAATACGACCTGTAGACTTACTTCGTCCATTGATACGCCTCTTACCCTTTGTAAGACCACGTTCAGGACGCTTTTTTGTCAGACCGGTGAAGTCTGCAAATGTCATCGTTCGACGACCGGGGCTCGTTGGTTTAACTTTTTTGATAGGCATTATACTTTGAAGTTAGCAATATCGAGTGGCTTACTCTTCTTTGAGAGTGTCACCATAACTTTTTTGAAAGGCTTTCTTTTCGTTACTACTTTTCCACGACCGACTGCGCGAGTCTTACTTGGCATTCGCATGACGCGTACACTTGTTACCTCTACGTCGTAGAACTTTGTGAGAGCATTTCGTACATCAATCTTTGTTGATTTTGGCGCAACACGGATAGTGTATGTGCGATCGACACCCTTTAGGCGTTCAGCCTTCTCGGTAACGATAGCGCCGATGACAACTTGAGAGAGTTCCATTATGTAGTAGCAGTAGTAGAAGTAGTAGTTTTCTTTTTAGGTGCTTCTTCAGTCTCTGTCTTTGTTTCCTTTCCGTGGATCTCCTCGAGCTTCTTGATTGCATCAACCATGAAGACGATTTGACGGCTACCGAGTACATCCAAAGGATTTAGGTACTGGGCCATGACTGTGCGTACATTTGGAATGTTACGGACAGAGAGGTTAACAGAGGCATTGTTGTCTGCAGTGACGATGATGATCTTTCGACCAAGTTCCACTGGCATCTTTTCGAGCATCTTCTGAGCATCCTTAGTGTTGATTGCTTCTGGGTAGCTTTCGAGTCCGAAGATTGCTCCATTCTTAACCTGTAGAGACAAGCTGCTGACAAGAGCTGCACGACGCATCTTCTTAGGCATTTCTAGTGTGAAGTTTGCGTTGCTCTTTGGTCCGAAGGCTTTGTTACCTCCACGAACGACTGGGCTACGGACTTGTCCACGACGGGCGCGTCCTGTTCCCTTCTGTTGGTAGAGCTTACGAGTCGATCCGCTGATCTCTCCTCGTCCCTTTGTGTGTGCAACAGTGTTACGTACGTTACCCTGCTGGCGAATAACTGCCTGGTGCATAAGCCCCTCATTGATATTTGCTTCGAAGAGATCCTTCGGCAATGTAGCCGTTCCCTTCTTGGCGCCTGTGGAGGTGTATACATCAATAGTCATTATGCAACTGGAGTATCTGAACTAAGAGTAACGAAGATGCGGCATCCATTTGGTCCAGGGACTGGTCCCCTTACCGCGATAACGCCTTTTTCTTCATCGATTTCCATAATTGTTCGCTTTTTAAGTGTGATTGTGTCGTTTCCCATTCGTCCTGGCATTTTCTTTCCTTTCATTACACGTCCTGGGAATTCGCACATACCGATAGAACCTGGCTTCCTGTGGTGATGTGAACCATGAGTTTCAGGACCACGAGAGAAGTTGTAACGCTTGATAACCCCCTGGAACCCTTTACCCTTAGAAACACCTGTTAGGCGAACCTTAGCGTCCTTCTCGAAGCCAACGTGGTTGAGCTCTTTACCAGGCTCTAGTCCTTCTAGGCTGTCTACTTTCCACTCTTTGATCTGGCTGTATTTAGTGTGCTCGTTTCCTTTACGTGTCCTCCACATTTTTGGATTGATTCCAAGGACAACAGCGTCGTATCCGTCCTTATTCTTAGATTTTGTACGAATAACGTGGTTAGGCTCTACTTGTAAGTAGGTAACAGCAACTGCTTCACCATTTTCAGTGAAGACTCGTGACATGCCTAGTTTTGTACAGATTCGTCCGTTACACATAATATCTTGGAGGTTCCTCTGGTTCGCTTGGTCTTTTAGACGGCGGACTAGAACACAAGTACGTTATAAAGTGGGGGGAATATAAAGAGTAGAGGGGTATGGGTCAATAAAAAGAGTTGTTTCTTTTCTTACTATAAGTAGCTTCGCTTCTCTCTTGCCCCTTTTGCCTTGATGCAAAAGAGGCGAAAAAATCAATGCAGACTGAACGAGAGAGATTCGTCCTCAAACATGCAGTCTGCAAAAACGAGCGTCCGACACTGTAGTATGGACGAAGATCACACCGCCTTACTCGTGTTTAGCGACGAAGAGCTAAGTTGCCGCAGCAAGCTTAGTCGAGGAGCGCACGCTTAGTCCTCTCTTTATTTCTTCGTTCATATCAGTGGCGAAGATTTTTGGTTACTTTTGATCTTTCAAAAGTTACAAAGAGATAGCGAAGCCTATTGCTGCAATATCTTTTGTATGACAAATGCTATACAATGTCATACATTCCCCAAACTAACCATGCCAGAAACCGATGCAATACTATCAACAAGAATCTCCCCTCGTATAAAGCTAGCCGCAGAACGCCAAAGTAAACGCGACGAGCTGTCTCTAAGTGATGTCACTCGCATGCTCCTTAAAGCTTATGCCAAAGGAGACATCAAAATCAGCGTGTCGCAATAGTCTCTACGACTCCATCTTTATATGTCTTGGTCTTTGCGTTACTAAACTTTGGCAGCGGCATCGAAATCCCTGAACCAAGTGCTACTGGCATTTCAAATATCATATATGTATCAATAAGATCTGCCTTAACGCACTGCGCAACAACACCTGCACCACCAAGTAGCCAGACGTCTTTGATCCCATAGCTATGGAACCAATGGTTTTTACGAAGTCGTGATATCCGTAGTCCTCACCGTCTTTACCAAACTCTTCTAGCCACTCTACTCCCCCATCTGCCGTAGCAATAAAGCCATCTTTGCTGGTAGTGATATAGAGAACGAGTTTTGACATAGAAATAGCATACATAAAAACAGGACACCCCACCCAGAGTGCCCTCTTTATCAGTGACAGTAGTTTCTTAACTGCAACCACAACCATCTTGCTCTTCTGCGCTTTTCTCAGCACATTTCTCAGCGCCCATCTCTTTGCACTTTTCAGCACATTCCTTGCACTTGTCGCAAGTACAACCTTCTGGACACTTCTTGCTCTCATTAGAGCAGCTTTCGTCCTTATTTGAACAACATCCCATAAATATGTGGGGTAGGAAATAACATGACTAATTGTATCTAAGTCGGTTACTTTTGTAAAGTGACTTTACTATAGTAATTAAGTAGTCTTCTGCATCGAAATAGTGTATTATAGCTCATATGCCTAAGAAAAAGCCATCCTCGTGCGATTGCCCTATCTATGGGATTATCGATTTTTGTTCTAAAAAGTGGGCTATGCACATTTTGCGATGCGTTGCAGACGAAAAGAGCATGCGTTTTTGTGAGATCAAGGAAGCACTTCCAGAGATCAACTCTCGCATTCTCTCGGAGCGCCTTACAGAACTAGAGGAAGAAGGACTGATAAAGAGAAAAGTGACAGACGGGAAGCCTATTTGTATTGAATATAGTATTACTGAAAAGGGATCAGACCTTCAGAGTGTCTTTAAAGGGTTTTGTAAATGGGGGCAGAAATGGAAATAGAAAAGTATTAAGGGATGAGTATTAAGTATTATGGGAAATTCTTTGCGGATCACTTGTGCCCCTAATACTTACCCCTTAATACCTAATACTTATTTTATGCCCACAAATCCAACCAAACCCCAGCATAATGCACAACAACGTACAAAAAGAAGATGTAGCCAGCAACTGCGGCAAATAAACTGACAAGAACTGTATTGATAATCTCTTTCTGATGCCTCTTCGCTGCATCCAACGTACACACTCCTTTCTTACGAAAGTGCAGCACGAGTGCGATGACTAACAAAAGAAGACCAACACTGCGGAAGATCCATTTGTTCTCTCCATATAAAGTATCTGCCAGCGAGCTTGCGAACGTCACAGTACTCAGTCCCAGTAGCACAATCACAACAGAGCTAAGGCAACAAAGCGATGCTCCGACTACTGGTAGCCATGTGAGTTTTAAGATTTCTTTTAGTTTCATACGTGTAGTATAGCAGTGATATAGATTACGAGTCACACTCACCCCACAGTCCAACACCAACTCTCTGAGCTTTGAGCTCAACTCCTTTATACTCCTCTGCACGTGGATGCTCGAACCACGGATAATTTCTAGCATATCCATCATGAAGAAGTTGTAAGCCAATATCTACACCATCGATATGAACGTATCGAAGTAATCGATCATACTTATCACGGTCATCCCCTGGTTGTTCTTGTAAGACAATTTCTACATCAGAAATAAGCTTTCGCAGATACATTGTTGCTTCATCAAAATAACATTCTTCGTATTCTGGTGTATCAATCCCGATGATGCGAACTGTTTCCTCTGTTCCATCCTTTAAAAGCACTTCAATAGTATCGCCATCTATAATGCGGTAAACAGTAGATGATTCTGGGATAAACGGTGCATTAAAAACGTCTGACTGCGACGAACAACTTGTAAGAAGTATTGCCCACAGAGTAATGCATATAGATCGGTTCATACCGCAGAGTATAGCAGGAACTCTTATTGACCTTTCGATAGCTAAAGCAGAGGATACATATAGACGATCTTTTCATCTCTGTACAAGGAGGCAGTCATGCCACAGCTAAAAAGTACGGTCCCACTCGGGATCCTCAGCCTCTGCTTGATAGTCATTGGTTGCTTTGGCCTAATTTTCTTCCCGGAGCCGGGAGTCATTTGTCTTGTTGCTGGAATCTGCCTTGCCATCTGGACTGCAGGTAACGAGCAAGTACAACAAAGCCCTACTCCGCGGAAGGATCGGAAATGGTGAAGGGTCATCACTAAAAGCGCGTCTATCTTCGGATCGGCGTGCTTATTGTACTTTCATACCGCTCCTACACTTTTACTGCAGCACCAATTTTTTCGTTAAGGAACTGCGTAAATACCTCTCGGGCCTCTTCGATATTTAGCACGTCGTTATCAATGAGAAGTGACGGGTTTTCTGGTGCTTCGTACGGACGGTCAGAAGCGTCGAGCCCACTTCGTTTGATGTACACCCACGTTGGGTCGCACATAACTTGAAGCTCTTCACGGACAGACTGAAACGGTGCAATAACTGATACCAGTACAAGGTAACCACTATCCCGAAGTAGTGCTGCAAGGCGTGCAACACGCATGTTATGTTTTCGCCTATCCTCTGGGCTAAACCCTTCATCACGTGAAATAGATTCACGCATCTCGTCTCCGTCTAAAACAATCACTCTTCTTGCAAGAGGATGTGATGGGTCTAGTTGATCATTACAGTATTCGCGTAGTGCAAATGTCAGTGTTGTTTTTCCAGCACCGCTATTACCTGTTAACCACACTATAGGAAACCTGGCTGTAGTTTGAGATTGCATCGGAGAAGTATTAATGGATAATTATTATGTATTAAGGGATTATTTTACCTTTAGATGCGCTTCTTTGTCATATGTTTTTCCTGCGTCGTCGTAGAGTTTTTTTCGAATGTCTGTTGCAGAAATGTTTTCTGTCTTTTCATCTAACTGAATGAGCTCGTACCCAACATCGCGACCAATAAATACTGTAAGTTCTGCACCTGGGTCTGTAAATGCCTGTATCTCTACCTGGTCTGCATCTGGAAATGCTGCGCGGATCATTGCCTTACGTTTTTCAAAGTCGAAAGGGTTCTTTTCTGTCTTCTCTGTTTCACGCATCATGACAATGCACCTTTCGCATGTCTGCAGAATCTTTTCAATGCACTTTTTGTGACCATCATGAAATGGTTGGAACCGGCCGACGAAGAGTCCTGTTTTCATAGATTTTTACTTTATTACCGCTTTAGGAAAAAAGCAATTGATACTTTCAGATAACCAATCTCCTGCTATGATTAAAGCCATGTTCTGGACAGAAGAATTCACTGAGCAAATAAAAGAGCGCTTCCATAAAAAAATTGCGGAAGGGTCCCCTCTTATTATCCGTGATGAAAAAACATTATCTGGTCGCGTTCATGTTGGATCCCTTCGTGGGATTGTATTGCATGGGCTTATTTCTCAGGTGCTTACAGAGAATAAGGTCGCCAATCAGTTCCTATTTGAACTAAACGACAACGACCCAATGGACGGACTCCCTATTAATATTGATCAGGAGAAATTCGCTCCGCATATGGGAAAACCACTCTTTGCTGTTCCTCCGGTTAACGAAGGAGATGAAAACTTTACAACAGGCTTTGGAGAAGAGTTAAAAGTAGCTGTTGCTCCTATGGGCCTTCCTATCGAGTGGTATCACTTACGTCCGTTATATGTTGCTGGAAAGTTTAACGAAGTCATTCGTGAGGCACTGGACGGTGCTGCTCGTATTAGAGAGATCTATCAAGAAGTAAGCGGAGGTGGAAAGCCAGACGACTGGTTTCCTCTCAATGTTATTTGCCCAATATGTGGAAAGATTGGGACAACGAAGGTGACAGCATGGGACCCTTCGCAAGGCTCAGGGCAAGTCACCTATGAGTGCAAGAAGAACTACGTGAAATGGGCAGAGGGATGCGGACACCAAGGAACAATGAGTCCTTTTGATGGCAACGCAACACTACCATGGAAGCCAGAGTGGGCTGCAAAATGGAAAGTAATGGGAGTCGATATTGAAGGAGGGGGTAAAGACCACTATGCAGCTGGAGGATCACGTGAAGTCGCTGCAAAAATCTCTACAGAAGTATTCAATTACCCCACGCCATTCGACATTTCATACGAATTCTTCAACTTCCAAGGAAAGAAAATGAGTGCAAGTAAAGGACTAGGAGCTTCTGCAAAGGAAGTGTCCGATTTACTACCACCGAAAATCCTTAAGTTCTTGATGATCCGTAAGGAGCCACGTCAGCCAATCGATTTTGACCCAGAAGGAAAGACCTTTCCAAATCTATTTGATGAATATGACCGTTGTGCAGAACATTTTTTCAATAGACATGCAGAGCCATTTGAAGGATATGCACGACCATTTGCCCTTGCACAAACAGATCTCTCTAAAGAACCTGAAGACCTGTGGGAAATGCGCTTCCAAGCACTAAGCTTCGTCGTACAAATGCCACACCTAGATGTTGAAGTAGAAGCAGCAAAGCTTAAAGGATCAGCGCTAACAGATGCCGAAAAATCTGCTCTTCATGAGAGAGCTTCGTATGTAAAGAAATGGATAGATGCCTTGGCACCTGCTGAATACAAGTTTGTCATTCAGGACAGTGTTCCAGCAGACTTGGAACTAAGTGATAACCAGAAAGAGGCGCTGCATGCACTTGGAAAAAGACTTGGTGACCTCAAGGAATGGAGTGGTGAGACAGTGCATGACAAGATTCACCGTACAAAAGAAGAGTTTGAACTTACTCCTAAAGAAATATTTCAACCGCTCTATCGCATCTTTATGAATAGAAAGAGTGGACCACAGGTTGGCTGGTTCTTGAGCACGCTCGCCCAAGAGAAGGTTTCTTCTATGCTCATAAATGCTTCCTCTTTATAATATGACTCTCCTTCTAGAACACGCAGACTACGGACATTTACTCCCAGCAGCCCACGGCCTTCTTGAGCAACATGCAGATGCAACAAAGGCGCACCTCGTTGCAACTGGTGCCGCGATGGAAGCGCTCGCAAAGAAATTTGGAGGCGATACACAAACATGGAAAGTAGCTGGCATGCTGCACGACCTAGACTGGGACCAACTTGATAAAGACTACGAAGCACACTGCGGCGATACACTCGACAACTTACTAAAAACTATCGACGCGCCTGCAGAACTTCTCGGAGACATTCGAGCCCACTACCAAGCCAAATACGGAGAAGACTATCCTTTGGATACGCAACTTCGAAAGTGCTTGTACTGTGTCGATGAGCTAACGGGGTTTATTATTGCTGTCACACTGGTACGTCCAAGCAAAGCAATTGCTGATGTCGAAGTGAAGAGTGTGAAAAAGAAACTGAAAGACAAAGGGTTTGCCGCCCAGGTAGATCGTGCACAGATTGGTGCATGTACAGAACTTCTGGACATGGAGCTCGATGAATTTATCCAAATAACACTTGATGCAATGAAAGGAGTGGCAGATGATTTGGGCCTTTGATGCATATCTCCACCAAAACACAGTCTTCTACGATTGATTTTCGTACTGTGCAGCAGCTTTCATTACTCAATGATCTCTCGAATATTGATGTTAATGACCTTATTCTCGCAATGAAAAACAAAGAAACGCGATATGAACTTAATACTAGACGGTACAATCTCTGCGATGCGATGGTGCTACACTGCATGATTCGCAATATTCAACCAAAACGCATTGTGGAAGTTGGTTGTGGTATGAGTAGCTGCATGATGCTAGACACCAATGAGAGATACTTCGATGACAACATCGAATGTACGTTTATTGATAGATGTATGAAGATTGTGCATGAAAAATTTCGTACAAAAGACATAGCGCAAAACACCGTATTGGAACGCAATGTACAGGAAGTGGATCTATCTGTTTTTACATCACTACAAGATGGAGACATTCTGTTTATCGACTCTTCACACTATTACGCTCCAGGTAGTGATGTCTATGACATAGTGCACCACATACTTCCTGTAATACACAATGGTGTGCACATTCATTTTCATGATATATTCTGGAATTTTGCATATCCAAATTTCTTCAAAAAACATAACTTTAATGAAGTTGATGCTATACATGAGCTACTGAAGAAAGATACAAATTACTCCATACAATTCTTTACGTCGCATCTTGCACATATTCACACGCAACCTTTTAAAAGAGCATTTCCTTTTCTTAAACATTTTGCAGGTGGTAGTTTGTGGCTTCACAAAAGTATCCTTTAAGCTGGTACAGAATAATTAAACTTGCGTAGAGTGTCTCCGAGCTCTTCATTGAGCTTTTCTATGGTTTCCGGTTTTAATTTTCTCAAATGGTCACCTGGAGTCACTTGCCTCTTGTGCGAATGTACACTTTCTTCCAGTACAGAAAAATCTGTGTCTTCTAGAATAGCATCAGCATCACTATCAAGTATAGGTAACTGCAGATAAGACACAATATGTTGGAGCCATGCTCTTTTATCTGTAACGAGCTGTTCATACTTCACAAAACACACATTTGGTTTTCCGAGTACGTGTGTTGCGTACTTTTCATACGTTCTCTTGTATCGGGGTATCAGTTGTAGTACATATTCATCTATGGTGAGCTTATTTGCTCTTTTGCGTGCATTAAGAATCATTTGCCGAGAGAAATCATTGTGTTTAGAAAGAGGATGGCTGTACTTCATTGAATAATAATGTGATGTCATTGCATCTCGAATATCACGAAGATGTAATATGATCTTCGAATCCTGTAATGATGCTCCATCATGATAATTTCTATGTGGTCCAAAAAAATATCCACGACTAGTCCACGGATATTGCAATACACGCTGCTTATTATCACAATCTTTTATCTGCTGATACTCCGGTAATACGTAGGAGTATTCGCAATCAATACTAATGACATTCACAAGTGCTGATATCTGGATAGTGGTTAGCCCCATGGATTTTGCCAAGGGCAACATGATATTTGTGTTCACATATGATGAAGCGCATTTTGGTGCCGTAAAAAAATGTAAACTCGGCAATGTGCTTACTGCTACATCTTCTCCATTAAGCACGGCAATTTCATTGCTGAATTTTCGTGAATAATTACGCACAATTTCCGGAACAACTACTACTGGTGATGATGGGATATCCATATGGGGGAGTAATTTGTACCATAAGAACTGCACTTGCGCTATACTTGTCTCCTTTTTATTATGCACGTATTTTGGAATATCATTATTCGGCCACTTCTGGAAATACTCTCTCCTAAAGCAATTGTGGAAATAGGAACATTTGAGGGAGATAACACAAAAAATATTCTCCAGTACTGTGAAGAGTACAACTGTGTACTGCATGGCATTGACCCAATACAAACGGATGAAATCTCTACACTTACAATGCTATATCCAAAGCATTTTGTTTTTCATAAGGAACTCAGCCTAAATATGCTCCACTGTATACCGCAGTACGAAGCCATCTTAATAGATGGAGACCATAATTGGTACACGGTGTATCACGAACTGCTACTCATAGAAAAGCGAGCGAAAGAAACCGGCACATTCCCACTGGTATTTGTACATGACATTGGATGGCCATACGGCAAGCGCGATATGTATCAGGATCCTGATCTTATTCCGAACCAATATCTACAGCCATACCGTACGGGTGGATTAATACCTGGAGAAGGCTTTCCTGTACTCAATAAGGGTTTAAACTCTGACTATTTGCATGGGATATATGAGCATGGCATTCGCAGTGGTATCCAATCAGCTGTAACTGATTTCTTAAAAGCTACAGATCTACAACTGCAATACACAGCAATACCAGGATTTCACGGCCTTGGAATTCTTGCGTCACAAAACATGTTGGATGAACATGCTCAACTGAAATGTCACTTAAATGAGTGGCAAAGTACTGCTGCACTTGCTGAATATATAAACACACTGGAAAAAGATCGCATTCAAAGTACTGCTGCACTTGCTGAATATATAAACACACTGGAAAAAGATCGCATTCAAAATTCATCTACCATTCAGCAATATGTAGCACAAACTCATCGACATCGAACACAAACTGAAATGCTGGAAAATCAACTTGCAGATGTTCGCGAAAGAACAATGCATTCAGAAATATTACTTCGCAAAGAACGCCAAGTGTTCGAGAAAGCCATTCAGGAAAATCGTAATACCTTAACTTCACAGAAGCAAATATTCGATAAGGCCATTCAGGAAAATCGTAATACCTTAGAAGGGCAACTATCGAATGTAAACCAAGTGCTCAGCAGAGTGCTGAAGACAAAGAGTTGGCGCTGGACAAAGGGTTTGCGGTGGATCGTGAGCACAATGCGCTCATTGCGTTCTGGGAAGTGCATGTACACCATATTTGGATGCCTACGGGACCTATGGACAGATTTTGGCGAACCCCTCCCAAAACTAACGCGTTTCATACGTCATAATATTCTTGGAAAAACTTGGCCTGTGCAGATGCCTACTGAAACACCAATTGCACACAGTGCCAGAATACTTACCCCTTCTACTTTTCTTGCGAAGAACGAGACATCTTTGAGTAAACGTGCAGTATCAAACATGCAATTTCATCCATATATACGGATAGTAATACATCTACAGAACTTTGATGAAATTCTTATGCGACGCTGCTTAAATTCTATCACCGAACAAACGTACCCCGAATGGCACGTTACTGTTGCCGACTCTTCCGGAATTAGTAACGTTCCTGAGCAAATTACCAAAGAATACAATCAGCATTTTCCAGAGAAATTTCAATACATAGCACAAAAATCTGTCAGTGGCGACGTGCGCAACTTTGCCGTGCATGATGCAACCGAAATGTACATATCCTTCCTGCAAACAGAAGATATGCTGCAACCGGATGCACTGGAAAAGATAATAATAACTGCTCAGGAGGAAGCAGAACTCCCCGATATGATCTACAGCGATCACTGTGAAATTGCTGTTGCCGGAGCGAAAGTATATACACCAGCATACAAACCGAAGTGGAGCCCGGAGCTTCTACTTTCCTACGACTACATCCGTACATTTTTTCTCATAAAGCGAGAGATAGTACTGCCCCTCCTGCAAAAAAGCGCTGCTCAAGGAGCAGCCTATACATATGATATTCTTCTTCGATTAATAGAGACAAAACCACATGTCACTCATGTTCCAATAGTGCTCTATCACCGATATAACAATTTTCAGATAAACAGCACTGCCGTCGCTGGATTTAAATATGTACTACAAGAAGCTCTAAAGCGCCGTAATCTAGAACACTCTGTTTCGCAGCCTCAATCATCTATAGAGAGTAACCAGCTCTTCTTTCAGATTAATCACCATATATCCGAAAAGCACTGTCCGAGTGTTACAATTATTATCCCTACGAAAGACAGGATAGATCTTCTAAAACTCTGTCTGGAATCTATTCGTGCAACAACAAATTACCCTAATTATGAAGTTGTTGTAGTGGACAACAACAGCGAGGAAGCCACAACCGCAGAGTATTTGAAGACAATACCAGAAACTGTTATTAGGATCGATACACCCACATTTAATTTTGCACACATAAATAACGAAGCAGTAAAACGTACATCGGGAGAGCTGATACTGTTGCTCAATAACGACACAGAACCAATACGCCCCTCGTGGCTCAGTACAATGGTCGGGACTATGTTACTCGATGACAACATCGGTGTTGTGGGATCTCGTCTTCTGTATCCAAAGGGGCAGAGCGATTATCGTGTTCAGAGTGTTGGAATGATAGTAGGAAGGCACTGGGCCAGCCTTGTACGTTTTCACACCGAACAAGAGCTTGGCTACGGATTTTATAATCAGGTAATGCGTAACTGCAGTGCCATAGGTGGTGCGTGTTTACTGACAAAGCGAGATCTTTTTATTCATATTGGAGGCTTGGACGAAAAGAAATTCTGTATCGATTTCGGTGATGTGGACTATTGTCTCAAGGTCCAGCAAGAAGGTTATCGTGTCGTCTGCAATCCCCAGGCAACACTCGTTCATCACGAGTCTGCAACGCGTGGTAATAACGACGGTTTGGGTTCCAGTGTAGACCGCCATGAAATCAACGATTTTGAGAAAAAATGGGGACACATATTTGGCAATGATCCGTATTACAATTCTCATTTTTCACTCAGTATTGATGACGACGCATTTACACCGAAGCCAGAGATGGGGTAAGACTGTGTAACACTGATGTTACTTCTTCTTTCATCATATCGGCAGTTTTCAGAATATTGTATTGCTTCGGAATAATATCTGCACCCTGTTTCGTAAGCTGAAAACATTTCTCCGGATTTTGCATAAGACGTATGACTGCATGAGCCAATTCCACTGGATCGGATTTTGTGATGAGATGGGTAAATCCATGTGATCCAAACTCTCGGGGTCCACCTGCTGTTGCCACTGCCACAGTAGGAACTCCAAGTACTGTATTTTCTAAGCACACTAAACTGAGTGACTCCATACGGGAAGATAATGTGAATACGTCGAACATTTCGTAGTAGGGCCTTGGATCCTCATGCTCACCTACAAAATGTACACAATTTTCTAATCCCAAATTTTTTACTTCTTCCATCATGAGCTGCTCATACACAAAACCTCCAGGAGGTGCGCTACCCACCCATACGAAATGCCAATCTTTCTCCGGATGCTCAGCACAAAGCCTGTGTGCCATCTGTAGCCAAATATCTACACCTTTAAGCGGAATAACCTGGCCAGACATTCCTACTACCGTTGCATCCTCAGGAATACACAACTCTTCTCGTATCGAATTGCCATTCGTTTTCCTTTGCCAGTACTGCGCATCAATTCCAGAAGGGATATGACGTATGCGATCTTCAGGAATACCCATATCAGATACGAGCATATCGCGCACATACTCAGAGACTACTATGTATCTGGTTGGGTACGTTCGAAATAACTCGAGTGTTGGTTCTGGTACTTGTGCAAACGAAAGTGGAATTTCATGCACATGACAAATTACTGGAACACCTTCGTGTGCAGCACGGTGCAAATAAGAATATGAATGTGAATTTAGGTAATACAGATCTGGTATCTGCCGATTGTCTTTCTGGAAAAATTTCAAAGGAATTTTAGCAATAACTTTCGGCTGTACCACTGTTGGATATAGATCGGAAAATCTGTTTCTTAGGGGGCCATCTTGAAGCAGAAGTACTCTACTGTCCCACTGCACATCATGCATATTCTGCAATGCATTGAGAAGCAGAAGTGGTGCACCTGTACGTGATGCAACATGACTAACGAATATGACAGTTTTTTGCTCCATCTGCATAGAACAATACACGAAAAACCAGTATAATCAGCAGCCTTTCAGATTTCTTTATGCATATTGCTCTCTGTAGCCACAACGCCGAACTAGAGGGTGCCCCTCTGCACATATTGCGTCTTGCAACACTTTTGAGCGCACAAGGGCATCAAACAGAAATTTATAGCCCAGAATCTGGCCCTATGCTGGAGCTTGCAACAACGCAAAATGTACAGAATACTGTCTCACCAGAGCTCTTTTTGGAATCTGTCGATAGTCAGTATTGCACAGAGCAGATTACTCAAAATAACCCTGATATCGTCATAATCAATACTGTACTTGGGGCACATATTGTAAAGCATCTCAAATCACTACAACCCCACCTACCAGTACTTTGGATGATTCACGAATCGGAATGTGATCAATTTATGGCTACACGCAGTAGTATTACACTGGAGGTTTTTACTATGGCAGATGCGGTCGTATTTGTTTCTCAGAGAACAAAAGAAGTATATAGCCGATTTGACAGAGGAAACATGCATGTTATTCATAACAGCATTGATATTGATCGTATCGATACATACCTGTCTGAATGTGATACAAGCGCACTACGCAAAAAATACACCATACCCAATGATGCTACGGTTGTAACACTTATTGGCTCCATCTGCCCACGAAAAGGCCAGCGTGAATTTATTGAATCTGGCATACGTGCATTGGAACAACTACAGGAGGAAAGAAATTTGCATTTTCTCATAGCCGGGAAACTAAAAAATGAGCACAAGCAATATCTAAAAGAAGCACTGAGTCCTGCTTTAAAGCAAGGCGTTCAAAGCTGCTTTCATGTGCTTCCCGAACAGAAAAATCCTTTGGGGTATTTTGCCTGCACAGATATATATGTTTGTAATTCGTTTATTGAATCTTTTCCCTTAGTGGTATTAGAAGCTATGGCTTGTGGTCTTCCAATCGCTGCTAGTAATACCTATGGAGTTGCAGAACAACTTGATGATAAAGAGAGTGGACTTCTCCACCTACCAGGAAACATCTCTCAACTTACTGAAAACCTCTGTACTCTTATACAGGATCAGCCCTTATGTATGCGACTAGGTAGAAATGCTCAAAGAAATGTACGAGAGAAGTTTTCCCAAGAGAAGATGATGAATGCATACAATGATCTGCTTAAGTCGTTGATTTAAAATGATGCAAAGATTCATCCCATGTTTTCTGCACGACCTCCCATGGATTTTCCATGTACGCACTTAGTATGCGTTCTGTATATACACGATCTTTTGCCAATCGTGGATAATGAACAAGTGTATAAGAAATATCATTCTCCAGAAGATAGGTAAGGCATCCAAACATTTTTTGATACAAAAGATAGGGATTTTGCATATTCCAATCTGTCGTTTCTTTGATAGATTTATCAATGGCTTCTGGGTTACGCATACAGAGAAAGACATGCATTGGGCGCATTTTTTTTTGCTCCCATACAGGCCACGTTAAAATGTAACGAGGATCTTTGAGATACATTGGCCAAGGAGTCTGCATATCTTTGTAATTCCTCTGAGCAACTTCCTCCAAAGAGTATGTATTTATGTCTGCCATTATCTGTGTATTGATTTTCGAGAATGAGCGAAGTTCCATACCTCCTCCAATAGGATTGTTTTTAGCACTTATATATTTGGGTGAAACATTCCCAATATCTAAACCAGCATTGTAAAATACATGCATTAGAAATGTCGTTCCCGATCGACCTGTACCTGTAATAAGATGCTTTATGCGGTAGGAATCATTCATAGGATATATAAATACTCTTGAAACGAATATAGCGCAATCATCTACCCCTTCTTATCGAATAGAGCCTACTGGTCTCTCTTGCATATAAGACATATATGCATTCACAACGTCATCTGTTTTACCAAACATTCTTACAGACCCCGCATCTAGCCATAATACAGAATCGCTAAGAGTACGTATGCGTTCTATGCTATGACTTACCATTACTACAGTCGTATCGCCTTTGATAAGCTTCTCCATGCGTTCTAGAGCTTTTGCCTGAAAACCAATATCCCCTGCCGAAAAAACCTCATCTAAGAGTAAAATTTCTGGTGTTGTATGCACAGCAATAGAAAATGAAAGACGCTGATTCATTCCTGTTGATAGCTGATATGGGTACATAGTTGCATCGGTAATACCTGCAAAATCTAATATTTCCGAATAGACACTCTTTATTTGAGACCTTGGCATTCCAAAAAGTGAACATGCAAGGTAGATATTGTCACAAATACTAAGTGTAGGCCGGAGTCCAACACTTAAACTGATAAGAGAAACGATTTTTCCATCTACAGAAACTTCACCTTCATCTGGAATAAGTATTCCTGCAATTAAGCGCAAGAGAGTACTTTTCCCTGCAGCATTCTTACCAATAACGCCAAGAACTTTCCCCTTCTCTACTGTCAGACTAACGTCATGTACTGCTTCTATTTTTCGTGAATGTAAACGCTTTGCGCCTGACGGAAAAAAATCTGCCATACGTGACAATAGCGTTGCATCTGTCCGAGCATGAACCCAGAAAGCTTTACTAATATTGGCAACAGTGATGACAGGTGGATTACTCATATAAGTGCAACAAAACTTGGTCGTATTTTACGAAAGATATAATAACCTACAAACAATGTTCCAAGTGCCATTCCTATATAATTTAGAAAGAGGGATAGTGGTGGTACACGATTATATATCAAAATTTCTCGTGACAAGTGAATACTGTAATACATTGGGTTAAACAAGCTGAGTGTTTTACCTAAGCCCGTCGTTGTTGGTATATAGAAAATAGGGGTAGCGAACCACCATGCGCGCGTTACAACAGACCATATCTGCTGTACGTCACGAAAAATAACATATATTCCTGCAAGGGCAAAGCCAACGCCTAAGGTAAAGACAAAGCTAATACATAACACCAAGAAATATAATGGAATGAGAATCGGCAGTATGCCTGCCCACAATAGTAGGGCAAGTACAATAACGATCTCTATGCTATGAGTAATAAGAGCGTGAATAACTGCCGCAATAACCAGAATTTCTATGCGTATAGGAATCGACTTAATAATTCCTGCATTCCCCGTTACTGTAGTCATGCATCTGCCAGCTCCTGTTGAGAAGAAATTCCATGTCACAATTCCAATCAGGAGGTACAAAGGGTAATTCTCTACTCCAGCTCCAAGTCTGTGAGAAAACACAAATAGCATGATGCCAAATAACAACAATGGTCCTAATAAGTACCATACTATGCCAAGTGCACTACTTTCATTTTGTAATTTAAAGTTCGACTTCGTGATCTCCCAAAGAAGTGCTGTATCTGCATGCAATTGCGTATTCTGAAAGATATTCATTGTGTTTTGATCTTACAGACTAACGAGTTCTGGGGCTACTTTCTTTTTTTCTCCTCATCCAACCAATTCCTGCTGCCATTCCAGATGCCGCTACAGCAACTGCTGCAGGCCCTGTGTCACCGACTGGACCTTTACCCTGTATAAGCGGTTGCAATTGCGCTAGTGGTAACTGATACGGTAACTGTTGGTAGTTTGGATACTGTGGGAAACCGAACTGTTGTTGCTGCCACTGTTGCTGGTTCTGGAATTGTTGCTGCTGACTAAACTGTGCAGCTACTTGTGTTCCTGTCTGCTGGTTTTGCTCTGCTGCAATAACCGTGACACCAGTCTCGCCATCTTCGACAAGGCAGAACCTGTCGCAGTTGTCTCCATTTACCCTGTTACCATCATCACACATTTCTGTGGAGTCGAGAATGCCATCACCACATTGTGGGAAGTAACAATCTGGCCTGCATCCTGCATCTGGTGATGTTGAATTCAGTGGTCCATTATCACACTCTTCGTATGCCTCTAGTGTGCCATTTCCACAAGAACGAGAGAGGATACGGCAATCATTACAATCGAATCCTATCGAGGCATCATGTGTACTTTGTTCACAATGTTCTCCCAGTAGTTTTTGGACAAGACCATCTCCACAAATACCAATCTCCAATAGGCACTCACTATTACAACCGTCATTTAGACGTTTGTTATTATCGTCACATTCTTCAGGTGCTTCTAGTACCCCATTTCCACAGAGTGATGCAGCGGCAACGTATTGATTATTATTATTGTTTCCATCAATACCATCGTCGTTGTCACCATCTCCATCATCATCGTTGTCACCACCGGTGTCGCCACCAGAGTTTCCACCGTTTGTACCACCATTCGTACCAGAGGTATTACCATCATCGTCGTCATTTCCTCCAGGAGTACTCGTTCTTGATCGTCCGTCAGAAGACTGAATAGAAACAAGGAAACTATGACTTGAACTCCATGCCGCAGAGCTAATACTCGGTCCAGGTCCAGGTCCAGGTCCAACGGATATTGTACTACTGCGCGTATAAGAGGACGTACCTCCACCTGGGTAAGAACTACTAAATCCTCCAGGTCCTCCATCGTCATCCTGGTCTGGATTGCAACACTCTGTCCATCCTGGGAATGCGAAATCTGCACCACTACAGAATGTATCATCTGGAGTTTCGTTATTTACAAAACACGTATTAGATATTGCATTACATTCTGCACAGATCTGCTCGGTACAAGCATCGCACGTTACTGGAGCGTCATCGTCATCGTCACTAGAGCCGTCGTCGTCAACAGAGCCATCATCGTCATTAGAACTGTCGTCGTCATCCTCTTCATCATCGTCGCCCTGGTCTGCACAGCACTCGGACCAGTCTTCTGGGATATCGAGGTTCGTTGTACAAGAGAGAGGTGCGGCTGCAGTGTTTGGCGTATTTAAACGATCATAACAGCATCGATCCCATCCTTTTGGAGCAGAGATACTTTCCAAGCACTCATAGATAGGTGCAGTTGTTCCTTGATATTTGTGACAAGAGAAATCCTCTCCCCCTGCCCTACAGTTTTGACAAGAAGCTGTATCACACACACCACCACATACATCGATCAAGTTCGAGAAGCTATACGCTGTATCGTGTGGAGCATCAGCAATCAATGGCAAAGTGATAGGGTTTACATCTGGTGTTCCTGTACAACATTCCTGCCAATTATCAGGAGCAGTTCCAGACCTAAAGCATTCTTTAGACCCGAAGTCGCCAGAATCAAAGGCGTGACATGTCTTGCCTCCGTCTGCAGCACATCCATTACAATCGTTTGGCCTACAAATGCCATCACAAATGTTTGTAGGAAGCTCGGTAAGTGAAGAAGGTTCCGGCAAACGTACGATGCAGAGCTCCTCATTTTCTGTGCAGAAATCACAACCAGGTTGCTGACACCACTGCGTTACGACACATTCTGCGGAGGAAGAGGAAGACTCTGAACTCGATTCCGAAGATGACTCAGACGAACTTTCTGAAGAAGAGGATGAAGACCCCTGGCAACATTCTGCCCAGTTCTTCGGTGCTTCTTCGTCAACAAAGCAGCTCGCAATATTCGTTGCTGTTTGATTCGCAAAGCATATCTGCTCTGTCGCTTCACAGAAATTACAAAGATCTGCATTGCACGCAGTACAATCGACCGCCCCTTCAGAGCTACTAGTAGACGAAATAGACTCCGAACTAAAGGCAGAAGAAGACGCTACAGATATTGCAATAGAGCTATGTATGCTGAACGCTTTGCTGGAAGAGCTCGAAGAGTTTGATTCAGGCAAACAGCACTCCACGAAATTCCTGCTAACCTCATCTGGGTTCTCACAACTCAAAATTTCTGGGTTCGTAATATCTGCATAACATCCTTCGCCCATGCTTCCACATAGCCGGCATGCAGCTAGTGAACAGACATCACAGACGTCTCCTTGTCCATCGTCATCTTCTACAGGTGGACCATCATCATCTTCAGGTGGATTATCATCATCGTCTACAGGAGGATTATCGTCGTCGTCAGGTGGATCTACAGCACAATCACATGGATGGTAACCAGGGGTGCAGCATCCATCTATCATCTTGTCCCCTTTCTGGATACACACTCCAATATCGAAACAAGCCCCATCTCCACTATCACCAAGGCATGTTTTTTCTGTTAACGGTGTACTACAAACTGTGAGATGATCACATGCTGAAGATTCGCGACATCCGTCATCGTCATCGTCATTACCTGGTCCTGGTCCTGGACCTGGTCCCGGAGATGGTCCTGGCGTTGGGCCTGGTCCTGGTCCTGGCGTTGGTGTTGGACCTGGAGTTGGACCCGGTCCTGGTCCTGGATTTCCGGATGTATCACCATTTGTATCTCCTGCCGTACTTCCATCTGTGTCTCCCTCATCAGGGCATTCCGGATTTACAATAATAGTCTGCTCTTCACACTGACAAAGAGGTGAAATACTAAATGTTGTGATCGACATAATAGTCTCTCCGTCATCACAAAGCTCGGATGAACCCACTCCACACAAAGGTGCAGGGAAACATTCTGGTGGCTCTGGTTCATTCCCAGCGTCATCACCCCCATCCTCGTCATCGTCTTCTGGAAGAGGACAGTGCTGGTTAATACACCGCGAACGGCAACAGTTAGGTTCATCCACTCGGCCTCCGCAGGTATCTTCACTAAGGCATTCCTTGAAACATGATGAAGTAGCATCTCCTTCTGCATTTATGACAGCATCATCACTACCCCCACCCTGACACCCGCAAATACACTGCGCTACACAGTGTTCGATATATCGCTCCTGAGTAACTACACCATCTAGATCCAGCTCTCTATCGACCTGATCCCAGTTTTCATACAAGACGCCATTAAACCTTGGAGGTGGTCCCCCGTATGTATCACCACAACTACCTCTACACGCTTGAACAACATCAGTGTATTCACTGTCTTCGTCTAGTGCCTGAGGACAAGCAAAGATACACAGTTTATTATTTTGGCCACCAGCTACAAACAACGGGTGGTCTGCAGGCATGTTTACTTCACGTTTTCCTGCAGGACAGGAACAGATTTTGCATACCCACACTCCACCCTCCATCCTACCCTTTGCTTTGTAACCACGATCTGTACAAACTGATGGGTCAGCTCCAGGGTTTACCTGGGCAAGCAATTGGGCAATAGGATTGATCGACGCTGGGGCTGGGGTAAAGGCAAGGATGTCTTCATAGTCATCACCTTCTTCATATAGAGGACCAACATTCGGGTCACTGCATCTGTCGTACTCATCATCAATACTTAAGTCGCATGGAGTTTCATATCCTGCCGTTGCACAATCTGCGCAGTCTGCACATCCAAGATCAGCATCAATACAGCTGAGTCCCAATGTCCAGGGGTTACCATCTCCATCATCATCACGATTATTACTACATTCAGTCAACGTACAGTCATTCTTACAACAAGGAACAAGTGACCCATCGGGCTGAGCTCCACACTCATTAAGGTTTGGTGCATCACACTCTTCTCCTGCATTTGCATCAATGATGTCATCGCCACATCTTTGATACGTACAGTCTGTCCTACATGATGCATCTGGGTCATCTGAATTGTTTGGTCCGTTGTCACATGACTCCCCTGTATTTACTATGCCATTTCCACAGAGAGTTACACTACAAATGCCCGACTGACCTGGTGAAGATTCAAATGCACTACTATACGGCAGGTTAGTTGGTGAACGACTTGTGTCACACTGCAAGCTTTGCTGGCATCGAACAGTCTGGAACTGCAAAGGGCCATTTGCCCCTGCGCAACAAGGGAACATAAAATTACATGCTTGGTTTTCAGAGGCTGTAGGCGCTGTGCCACAAAGACTATAATAAAACCCATTCATTCCTGCAGAACTTGAAATATTTGCATAACTAGAATTATAGGAAGAAAAGCCACCGCCGAAATCTTTGAAAATGCTGCTAGAAGAACCTCCTCCCGTTCCACAAAAACAATTGTTGTTCTGCTCACACTGTTCTAAAGCAGCCGTAGGAGGGAATCCTATAGATGCTGTGAGTGATCTATGTTGCGTAAAATACATCCCACCAATTAGCAGAACAAAGGCGCTCAATACAATGAGCCGGTCAAGGGATATGTAGTTCCTCAAATTACCATAGATATTAGCAGATAAGCAGACATCAGCTGTAATTTGTCATCTTGCATTTTTGGTCAGCTGTTAGCTGGTACTCTTTTACCTTGTGATACAGCAAAAGTGCGCTCTCCCTATGTTTATACCTCTATCTCTTGATCTCGTTCTGGCATGATGACTTCGATATCTTTACACACATTTTTGATACGTTCAGCAAATGGCTTCATCTGTGCTTCTTCACCATGAACAAGAATGACTTTCTTCACACCCTTAGTGCTACAGACAAGGTTATCGAGGTCGGACATATCTGCATGTCCAGAATATGCGTTGATGTAGACAGTCTCTGCTTTCTTTTGGTAGATCTTGTCAAATATCTTCACCTCAGTGACTTCTGAGTCGAAAATTCGACGGCCGAGAGTATTTTCTGCCATGAACCCCACTGCAAGAATGGTATTTCTATCGTCTTCGATTTCATTTTTTAGGTGATGACGAATACGTCCTGCTTCACACATTCCGCTTCCAGCCATGATGATCATAGGTCCTGGCGTGCCATTTAGCTCTTTACTCTCTTCTGTACTCTGCGTGTACCGAACAAGAGAGAACTGGAACGGGTTATGGGACTTTGCAAGGAAGTTATCGTACATCTCTTTGTCGTAACATTCTGGATGTTTCATGAATACTTCTGTTACCTTTGTTGCGAGTGGAGAATCGATAACAATCGGGATTGCTGGAATATCTTTTGCATCCCACAGTACATGTAGTTCGTAGACAATTTCTTGTGTACGCTCGAGCGAAAATGCTGGGATCAATACCTTACCT
>Ga0257121_1000168_pt1 | contig 56998 bp, 51 predicted proteins | sample SI106_100metaG_FD_190180 | JGI IMG/M metagenome (GOLD analysis project Ga0257121, IMG submission 190180) | Marine microbial communities from Saanich Inlet, British Columbia, Canada - SI106_100 | ecosystem: Environmental > Aquatic > Marine > Inlet | place: Canada: British Columbia | collected...
GCCAGGCTATACATATTCGATTAATGGAGGTTCATCTCAGAATTCATCAATATTTAATAATTTATGTGGAGATCAATCTTATGTAGTTACTGTGGAAGATGTTAATGGATGTACAGCTGATGATTCGGTGTATGTTAGTGAGCCTGATGCAATAACTTTTAATGCAGATGTTTCTTCAATGAGTTCTTTTAATGGATTTGGTGTTAGTTGTAATGGTTCGAGTGATGGAGAGATAACTTTTTCTAATATTTTAGGTGGAACTCCGAGCTATTCTTTTTCAATCGATAATGGAGCAACTTTCTTTAGTGACTCAGTTTTTAATAACAATAATGGATCTTTAATTGTTGCGGGAACTTATGTTCTTCAACTTCAAGATGGCGCTGGTTGTTTAGGTATTCCATCTAGTCTGAATGTTACTGAGCCTATGTTATTTACTGCAAATGGGATTACAACTTCTTCTATCAGCTGCTTTAATTTTTGTGATGGCTCTGTTACTGTTAATGTATCTAATGAACCTTCACTTTTAGGTTCTCTTATTTATGACTTAAGTGGATTAACTCAGCCTCAAAATCCAACATTTAATAATTTATGCGGATCTATTAATTATGGAAATTATTACTTAACAGTTACTGATGCAAATAATTGCATTGCTTATGATACAATATCTTTATCTGAGCCTCTTGATTGGATATATTCTATGGATTCAGTTCCTGAATATTGTGGTTCTGGTCAGGGTTCAGCTATTATTAATGTAGATCCAGGTACAGGAACCTCTCCTTTTTCTTATCTATGGTCAAACGGACAAACTACTGATACAGCTAGTTCTTTAGTTACAGGATCTTATAGTGTAATAGTCACTGATGATAATGGGTGTTCTTTTAATGAGAGTGTATTCATTGGAGAGGCTGATTTAACATTATCGTTTGATACTGTAGCTGCTTGCAATAATGCTCTTAACGCTTCACTTACAGCTCTTCCAAATGGAACTGCTCCTTATACTTTTTCTTGGAGTACTGGTGAGACATCAGCAACTATAAATAATTTAAATAGTTTAACATCTTATTCTGTAACTGTCACAGACTTCAATGGTTGCTCAGTTGATTCTTCTATAACTACTCCAGAAAGTGCTATTGTGAACCTTCAGGTTGACTATACAAACTCTCAGTTATTTGTACCATGTTATGGTGATCCCTCAAATGGAATTGAGGTAATTGCCAGTGGAGGTACAGGGCTGAGTACATATCAATATTATATACCTTTTTACTATCCAGTACCACAAAACACAGGCATATATACTGGCTTATTTTCAGGTACATATTCAATACATACCATCGATGGTAATGGATGTATAGATAGTGTAAATGTTATAATTACCGAACCTAGTGAATTGAATGCTTATACAATAGTAACAAATCCGGTTAGTTGCTTTGGTGGAAATGATGGTTCTGCCTCTATTTCAGGTACCAATGGAGGTCCAAACCCTTTAGGAGGAACTGCTCCATATTCATTTAGCTGGTCTAATGGATCAAACAGTCCAACCTCAACTAATTTAAGTGCAGGAAATTACACATTAGATATTACTGATGATAATGGATGTATTTCATCAGAAACAGTTATTATAATTCAGCCTTCTATCTTACTGTCTACTACTAATGTTATAAGTAATTCAAATTGTTCTGGTATTCAAACACTAGCTTCTGGTGAGATTGAAGTCCTAGCTAGTGGTGGAACTCCAAACTATACTTATTTATGGAGTACTGGAGCGACAACATCCAGTATTGGATTCTTACTTCCTGGTATTTATACAGTAGTTGTTACTGATGATAATGGTTGTTTTTTAGGAGCAGATACAGCTGAGATTTTATCAGGTAACAACCCAACACTAGTTACAACTATTGAAGATATTACCTGCTATGGAGATGCTGACGGTATGATTACTCCATCGGCAACTGGAGGAGCAACTCCATATCAATTTAGTAATGATGGGGGTAGTACATACTTTACATCAGGAAATACATTTAATAATTTAGATGGAGGTTTTTATTTTGTTACTGTTGTAGATTCTTTAGGATGTATTGATACTGACTCATTGTATGTATATGAACCAGATTTACTAGATATTACAAATATTAATATTAATAATGTGAGTTGTAGTGGAGCTAGTGATGGTATTCTTACAGCTGTTCATTTAGGTGGACGATCTCCTTTTTCTTATTTATGGTCAGATGGCCAAACTAATATAACAGCAACTGGATTATCTCCTGGTAATTACTCAGTAACTATAACTGATAGCTCTGGATGTATTGCAACATCTAATTCTTTTATTACCGAACCAGATACATTACAGATAACATCTATTTCATCTGACAGTGCATTATGTTATGGTCAATCTGATGGATTTGTTTCTGTATCTGTGATAGGTGGTACTCCATCATACAATTACAATTGGAGTTTTGGGGGTACTTTTGCAAATACTAATGCTCCTGCTGGGCTACATACTATTGATGTCACTGACGATAATGGATGTATTGTTATCTCAAGTATTCTTGTAGATCAACCAGATGAAATAATAGCATCTTTCAATAGAGACTCTGTTTCATGTGTAGGTCTTTCAGATGGGTGGGCTGTAGTTTCTGTAGTTGGAGGAACTGGAGACTATTCTTATTCATGGAGTAATGGAAGTGACTCTTCTTCAACATATAATTTAGATGCTGGATTCCATAATATTACAATTACAGATGAGAATATGTGTGTGAAATCTGATTCAATTGAAATTTATGAACCACCATTTTCTATTTCTTTAGATTCATTAATAATAAGTGAAATAACTTGTTATTCAGCAAATAATGGTTCTATTGCGGTATATGCTTCTGGTGGTATAAATATTCAATACTCTAAATCAGATGGTTTTTCTACTTCTTCTCAAACATCTTTATTGTTTAATAGTGTGTCTCCAAATCATTATGTAATGACTGTCACTGATTTTAAAGGATGTACTGATAGTGATACAATAACAATGGCTCAGCCTGATTCATTATATATTGATACAACTATTTTTAGTCATGTTCAATGTTTTGGATTAAACAATGGATCCATACAAAATATTAGCGCTATGGGTGGGGTGGGGTCTTATGAATATTCAGTTAATGGAGGTCTACACTACACAAATACCTCTTACTTTAATGGTTATAGCGCAGGAACTTATACTGTAGAAGTATATGATGAGAATAATTGTGTAGCACAAGATATTATAATTATTGATGAACCACCAGTTCTTACTGTAGATATAACAACATCTTTATGGAATAATTATCAAATTCAATGTAATGGAACTAATTCAGGTACAGCAGATTTTGTTATAAATGGAGGTGCTGCTCCTTATATTAAAACATGTGTAGAGAATGGTGATACATTAGTATCTTCTTTTTCCTCTAATATTTCTAACATAAGCGCTGGTACTTATGATTTTGTTGTTCAAGATAATTATGGTTGTATTTATTTAGAAACTATAGTTTATAATGAGCCAGACACTATCACTCATGATTTTGTAGCTAGTCATGTTACTTGTAATGGATGGAGTAATGGATCATTAACTGATATAATTTCCGGTGGGGTTGGTGGACCAACAACTTACAGTTATTTATGGTCTACAGGAGATACTTCTTATTCACTTTCTAACTTACCAGTTGGAAATTACGGAATGACTATAGTTGATGAGAATGGCTGTTCTAATTTTGATTATTACATTATTAATGATGACAATAAGCTTGGGTCTGTTGTTAATTCTAATACTTCTAATGTAACATGTCATGATTATTGTGATGGAATAATAGCATTGGATGTTACAGGAGGAATACCTAATATTAGTCCAAATGGATCTCCAGTTTATATTTATCAATGGAATGATACACTTTTACAAACTACTGAGACAGCTGTTGGTTTATGTGTAGATAATAATTCAAATTTAACAATATACACCTGTGTTATTTCTGATGCACAAGGTTGTTATGATACTATTAGTTATAGTTTATCTCAGCCAGAGGAACTGGTTGTAACTGCTAGCCTTATTAGTCCTGTAGGCTGTTTTAGTGAGAGTACAGGAAAGATAAAAGCAGAAGCTACAGGTGGTAATACTCCTCCACCATATTCATATCTATGGAATAATGGAGTTACCTCTTCTAGTAACTTTAATATTACTGCTGGAAGTTATGTAGTAGTTGTATCAGATAGCAAAGGATGTACCGATACAACTGAAATACTTCTAACCGAACCAACCGATCTAACTGTTTTAGTGACAGAGAGCGATGTAAGCTGTTATGGATATGATGATGGCCAGATAACTGCGACTGTTTCTGGTGGAACTCCTGAACCAGGTATTCCTCCAACATATTTTTATCTATGGGATGATCTAGCGGCCCAGACAACACAAACCGCATCTCTTTTATCTCCAAATATTTATTCAGTTACTGTAACTGATGCAAATGGATGTACAGTAACTAGTCAAGCAATTAATATTAGTGGACCAACAAATGAGTTAGTTGTCACTGCAGACTCTACAGATGAATCATGTTTATTAAATGACGGTTCTGCTCAGGTATTTGTTTTAGGAGGTATTCCAAATTATGATTTTTTATGGAATGGTCCTTCAGGATATACTAGTACAAATTCTTCTATTAGTAGTTTATCTCCTGGATTATATATAGTTAATGTTACTGATGCAAATGGTTGTGAAGTTTCTTCTTCAACTATAGTTAATGGTGTGACTAATATATTTTTACCAGGAAATCAAAGTTTACTTGACACAACTATTTGTTTAGGTACAACTATTACACTTAATATAGAGGAAAAGCCTGGTCTGAATTATTTATGGGATGATGGCTCTACTGATGCAGATAGGATCGTTTCTCCTACTGAATCTATTAATAATTATTCTTTAACTGTTTATGATCTCAACTGTACAAATCCTTATATTGTTGAAGCAATAGTTAGAGTAACTTATGTTAACAATATGATAGAATCTGACGCAGATGTTCAGATTGGTAACAATCCAGTAATAAAGCTTAATGATCAAATCACTTTAACTTCACAAAACACATTTGATTCATACGCATGGTCCAATGGTGATGTTAGTTATACAATAACAGCTTCACCTTCTCAATCTTCATGGTATGGATTAACTGTTGATTCTGCTGGTTGTTTAGGAATTGATTCTATTTACGTTGTAGTTGGAGTAATCCCTTATGATGCAATATCACCAAACAGCGATGGGATGAATGATGTTTGGGAGATACTAGATATAGAAAATTACCCATCAGCAACTATAAAAATATTTAATCGCTGGGGTGAGGTAGTGCATCAGTGTTTAGGTGGTAGTGCATATATTGCATGGGATGGTATATTTGAAGGAGAACTATTACCAGTAGGTACATATTATTATGTTATAGATTTAAATAATAATGAAGAACCACAAACAGGACCAATAACAATTATAAGATAAAAATATATTAAAATGAAGAAAATATCTCTTTTAGTTTTAGCTTTTATATCTAGTGGATTGATATACAGTCAGCAACTTCCTCAACTAACACAATTTATGGAAAATAGCTATGTCATAAATCCTGCTCTTGCTGGAATGAATGATTATTATCAGGTCCGTACAAGTGTAAGAAATCAATGGACTGGAATATCTGATGCCCCAAGTACTACTATTTTAAGCATATATGGTAAGCAAGATGACAATGTTGGCTTAGGAGGGATAATTTTCAATGATCAATATGGACATACTAGTAGATCTGGAGGATCAATTTCTTACACATATCATTTTCCTGTTAGTGATAATATAAAACTAGCTCTTGCTTTATCAGGTGGTTTTACTCAGTTTAAAATTGACAAGAATGGCTGGAACGTTGCTAATCCAAATGATCCTTTAACTCAAGGAGATGTAATAGTAGAAACAGTTCCTGATGCAATATTTGGGTTTAATTTATATTCTGATAATTGGTATTTTGGAGTTTCAATTCCTCAGTTATTATCTAGTAATCTCAACTTATTAGATGATAATTTTGCTAATACCCTATCAAATGATCAAACAGGTAATTTATCGAGACATATATATGTTCTTGGATCATACAGATTTTTAGCAGCTGATAAATGGAATCTTGAACCTTCACTTCTTTTAAAATCAGTAGCCCCATCTCCTGTTCAATTAGATTTTGGAGTAAAAGCTATTTACGATAAAAAACTATGGTTTGGAGCAGATTACAGAACTAATGGCGATATAGGAGCATTATTTGGTTATTCTATTAATGATAGATATATAATTGGGTACTCTTATGATATCCCAAATTCTGAATTATCTGATTATTCTACTGGGTCACATGAATTTATGTTTGCAATCAGATTTTCACCTTTAAAGGAAGAAATTAGTTTAAAATAGCTTAACTACAAATAAAGTACAACGTAAAAGCCCTCTTAAAAAGAGGGCTTTTACGTTGTACTTTATTTGGGAAAGGAATGCACAACTAAAACAAGTTATTACGACAGGGCAAATATATATTTAAAGAATAGTAGGTTTTAGTTATTTAAAAGTAGATATTAACACTAATATGTTAATTATCATACATTTACAATTTAACAAAAGTTTATATGAGAATTATTGTTTTTTTAGTAATATTTTTATTTTCTGCTTGCTTACAGAATAATAGTGTTGTATATAAAAATATAAATTTAGATGAAGCTAATATTTTATTAGCCTCAGAAGATGTGATAATTTTAGATGTAAGAACTAAGAATGAGATATCTAAAGGGTATATTCCTAGCGCTACATTTATAGATTTTTATTCTAAGGAATTTGACAGTAAGGTTAGCCTTATTAATAAGGATAAAGCGGTCTATGTTTATTGTAAAAGTGGAAGTCGAAGTTTAAAGGCTGTGGAGAAAATGTCTAAAATGGGATTTGTTGATGTTTATAATTTGGATGGTGGCTTCATGAGTTGGAAGGAAGCTAACTTGCCTTATAATATTGATTCTTTATTTAATTATAAAAGTTTAGACAATATTTTGACTCAAAATTATATTGATTCAATATTAATTGTTAATACTAATGTATTAATTTGCATATCGACACAGTGGTGTATGCCATGTAGAAAAATGGAGCCTATTATTAATAAGCTAGAAATCGAATTAAATGATAAATTATTTGTTCTTAGATTGGATGCTGATGATAATCCATTTCTTACAAAACAATATAATGTTCTAGCTATCCCAACTTATGTTTTGTATAAGAATAATTTAGAAGTTTGGCGCAAAAATGGTATAATAGCATATAGTGAATTAGTTAGAAATATTAACTGATTATAATTTAAAACTAATAGGTTGTTATTTTAAATCTTTTTTATATTCTAATACTATGAAAATAGCAATCTTAGGGACCCGAGGTATTCCAAATAATTATGGTGGTTTTGAGCAGTGTGCGGAATCTCTTTCTTTAGGTCTAGTAAAAAAAGGTCATGAAGTAACAGTATATAATCCAGATTTTCACCCTTTTAAAGATAATAATTATTTAGGAGTAAAAATCAAGCATATTTATAGCCCTCAGAATTATTTAGGTTCTGCAGCTTCTAATTTTATTTTCGATTTCCTTTGTCTTAGAGATGCAGTTAAAAATAGTTTTGATATTATCTTAGAGCTCGGATTAATAACTGCTGCTCCATCTATTATTTTATGTAATAAAAAAAAGAGTATCATCGTTACAAATTTAGATGGCTTGGAATGGAAAAGAGCAAAATGGAGTCCTTTAGTAAGAAAAATAACAAGAAATTTAGAAAAATTTGGCGTATCTAATTCAGACTTTTTAGTTGCTGATAATATAGCTATTCAAAAATATATTAAGGAGGAATACAATAGAGAGTCAGAATTTATTGCATATGGGACAGAGAAAGTTTTAGAACTACAAAGATTAGATATAGAAAAATATTTAAAAGAAGAGGGTGATTTTATACTTACTATAGCAAGATTAGAGCCTGAAAATAATTTAGAATTAATGTGTGATGCCTATATTACATCAACAAACAATTTACCTTATTATATTATTGGTAATCACGACACCCATTATGGCGCCTTTTTAAAGAAAAAGTATAAAGATACTGGAGTTTATTTCTTGGGTGCAATTTTTAATAAAAAGGAATTAGATACATTTAGATTTTATGCGTCTTATTACTTACATGGGCATTCAGTGGGAGGCACTAACCCAGCATTAATTGAAGCTATGGCTGCAAAAGCTTTTATCATAATTCATGACAACCCATTTAATAAATCTGTCATTAATAATCAGACTTATTCATTTCAAAGAGTTAATGATCTAGTTAAGCTTTTAGATGATAATAGCATATTAAAATATAGAGAAGCTTTTGTTGAGGCAAATCTTAATATAGTAAATGAAAAATATCGGTGGGATTTAATAGTTAATAAGTATGAAAAATATTTTTTAGAGATTTTAAATCATAAAAAGGTCTGTCGATATCTTATCAGCAAATAACATTCCTTCTTTAGTTAGTTTATAGTTGCCATTTGTTAGTTTCATTTGTTTATTTGATATCCACTTTTTAGTTGCTTTAATAAAGTAATTATGAATGTCTTTACTGAAATTTTTTAAAATATAATCTTTACTAACGCCCCATGTTGTTCTTAAAGAGGTAAGTATATAATCATTATATATTTGATTTGAATTCAATATTTCAATTTCAAAATATTGACATCTATTTTGAATGTTTGTTATATATTTTGAGTTGCTAGCAATATTCCACTGCCTACTTGTACCATTGTAAGAATGGGCAGAAGGCCCTATCCCGAGGTACCATTTATTTTTCCAGTATGACGAGTTGTGTTCTGATAATTTTCTATCTCTACAAAAATTAGAGATTTCATATTGTATATATCCCATTTCTTCTGATTTTTTTTGTAATATTTTGAAATGTTCTGTAGTTAAAACATCACTTAGTGGTTTTATTTTTTTCTGTTTTATTAAAAAATCTAATTCAGTTTTAGGCTCAACGGTTAATGCATATGCAGAGAAATGATCAATGTATAACTCATTTATTCTATTAAGATTTTCTTCCCATTTTTTATTTGTTTGATCCGGAAGTCCGTATATTAAATCTACTGTTATATTCTTAAATCCATTCTCTTGTGCAATTCTTACAGAATTAATAGCTTCTTGAGAATTATGGCTTCTATTCATAAAAATTAAATCTTTATCATCAAAAGATTGAATACCAATACTAAGTCTATTTACGCCTAAACCTTTTAATTGAACTAGCTTTTCAGTCTCAATGTCATCTGGATTAAACTCCATTGTGATTTCAGGATTTGCCGTTACATTGTAAACATCTCTTATTTTAGAAAGTAATTTTCTAATATATTTGTAGTTAATAATAGAGGGTGTGCCACCACCAAAGTATATAGTTTCTATTTTCTTATTTTCTAAATAATCCACCCTTGATTCTAGCTCTATTACCATACTAGAAATCATATCATCTACATTATTCTTATTTATTGAGAAATGAAAATTACAGTAATTACATTTTTGTTTGCAATAGGGAATGTGTATGTATATTCCAGCCAAGGTTTTTTTTAAAATGTAAATTTACTAACTATTTATTCTATAAATCTAGATGTTATGTTTTTATTAGGAATCATACATTTATTTCTTTTGCCAAACCATCGATATCTTCTTTGCGCAATAATATCATAAATGAGATCTAAAATAAAATAAGGAATAATCTTAAAAATTATTATAAATCTAAATAGAGGGCTCATATTGTAAATAATATCAATGACTGCTTTAGATTTTATTTTTATTTTCTTGTCACTGTATAGTACTATTGAATCAATATTTTTTTTTTGCAATTCAAATTGTTTAATCACCTCTTTCCCTTTTTTACCTTGTAAAGGCGCAAATAGAAATCTCTTATCACTATCCAATCTAATGATTTTATTGACGAAGCTGTTACATAAATTACAGTACCCATCAAATAGAATTATTTTTTTCATATCTAGTTTTTCTCCTTATTTAAATTTAATCTAAATAAATAGTTTATAACCAATGTAAATATAATAAACTACTTATATTTGCACTATTAATAATAAGTCTAAATAAAAATAAATAAATAAATTAATAAAAATGAAGTTATATTTTTTAATACTAATAGTATGTGTTGGTTTAGTAAACTTTGCACATGCTCAAACTACTTTAAATGGTAATACATCTAGTAGAATATTGAAAGGAGATGAAGGATTACATGTTGGGGGTTATGCTCAAATTGATTTTAATAAAGCAATTTCTAATGATAATATTTTTAACAACAGTAAATTAGATGTCCACCGTTTTGTCACATTTTTTGGTTATAATTTTAATGAGAATACTTCTTTTGTTGCTGAGGTAGAATTTGAACATGTTGTTGAGGTATATGTTGAGCAAGCCTTTCTTAGTCATAAGTTAAATGATCAATTTAATTTAAATGCGGGCTTAATGTTAATTCCTATGGGGATACAAAATTTATATCACGAGCCTCCAACGTTTAATGGCGTTGAAAGAACAAATGTTGATAAATATATTGTACCTACTACATGGAGAGAAATAGGTGTTGGAGTCAGTGGTCGTTTGAAATCATATTCTATTAATTATGAATTAATGGCTATTAATGGCTTTAGTGGTTATTCAGATGGACAAGGATCATTTAGCGGTGGTAGTGGATTAAGAGGCGGTAGACAAAAAGGAGCAGAATCATATATGACTAAACTAGATTTTGCTGCTAGAGTTAATTATTATGGAGAACCAGGCTTATCTCTAGGAATCTCAGCTTATATTGGGGGCTCTGAAAGTGAAGAATATAATAACCTGGATCTAAATAATGATTTTGAGCTTGCTTCAGCAGATTCTACTATAGTTGGAATTGAAATGCTAGGTATTGATGCAAGATATAATAAAGGCCCTTTACAATTAAGAGGTCAATATATTGTTGCCAATATATCAAATACTGAACAATATAATATTAAATCTAATTCAGATATAGGAAAGCAACTATCTGGTTACTATGCTGAAGTAGGTTATGATTTATTAAGCAAGAAAAATACAAACGAAGAACTAATAGGGTTTTTTAGATATGAAAATTACGACACTCATTCTGATGTTGATGCAGTAACTTTCAAAAATGATACATATAATAGAACAGAAATGACTTTTGGTTTAGGTTGGAAAGTAGCTAAAGGAGCAATGTTAAAGTTTGATTATCAAATTCTTTCTAATGCTTCTGAAACCAGTAATAAATCAGAAAAATTAAATTTTGGAACAGCAATTTGGTTTTAGTAAAATAAATTTATTAGTATATGTTTTATAAGCTTTTAACTACCACATCTATTTTGATAGCCGTGGTAGGTTCTTTATCTTTTAAAAATATTTGGGATCCAGCTATTTTAGATTGGAAAATAATTGACAGTCAAGTTTCTAAACATTTAATTCAAAACAATCACGATGATTATTTAGTAGAATTGATAAGGTATTCTGATAATGGGATATTTTATTATGAGGTTATTGAAAATGGAATCAGAAAGGGTTTTGTAGTTACAGCAAAAGCGCCTAGCAAGTATAATAACTTTGATTTTTTTGTGATCTTAAATTTAAATTTTAAAATTGAATATTTAGAGGTTATAAAATATAGAGAAAATTGGGGCTATGAAATAAGTAATAAAAAATGGCTACGTCAATTTTCTAAATTAACTGACAGTATGCTTGGATCTAAAAATCAAGTTCAAGCAATTTCTGGAGCAACAATATCTGTTCACTCTTTATGTAGCTATATTGATTTTATTTTAGAGGACTTAAAAAACATATAATTTAAAGATAATATCAGTAATTTTTTAATGTAGTTTCTTCTTTCGTTTTTATTAGATTTGTTCTTAATGTACTCAGCTATTTTAATTGCACATATTATTATAAGCATTATACTAACGCTCGTTGCTTTTTATATTGTTGTTAGATCTTGTATTGGTTTATTTAAGAGATTAGTTTTTTCCAAGTTCTATGACTTTCTAATTCCAGTTGTTGCGGTAGTTCTACTATATTTAGAACTTGTTTTAGGTTTATTGCTTTATTATATTCATATGAATAAGCTAGAAGATTTTATAAGTCAAACTAATGCAAATGATTATTTTTCATCAAGGTTTTGGGCGATAGAACATACAATTCTGATGTTATTTGCTATAATTTTTGGGCATTTAGGATTAGTCTATGCTAAGAATTTAAGTTCAGGTGCAGCAAAATTTAAAATGAATCTACTTTATTTTGGTCTTTCATTCATATTAATATTAATATCATTAACTATGAATATGCTTAGAAATGCATAGTAAAAATAAAATATTATTAGTCGAGGATGAGTCCTCATTAGCAAAACTAGTTGTTAAGTACTTAAGTGATAATAGTTATGTGTGTACTCATGTTTCGAGACTTAAGAGTGCTAGGGAATTGCTTAAAAAAAACAGTTATAATACTGTTCTCTTAGATTTGGGACTTCCAGATGGTGATGGGCTAAGCCTTATAAAAGAAATTAAGCAAAAGGACTATACATGTGGGGTTATTATAATATCAGCTAAAGATGCATTAGATAAGAAAGTTGAAGGTTTAGATTTAGGTGCAGATGATTATTTGACTAAACCATTTTTCATGCCAGAGCTTAATGCCCGTGTTAAGTCTCTTATCAGAAGACTTAACTTTGAAGGAAACAATGAGATAGTGATTGGAGCTTTAAAAGTAATTCCAGATCAGATGCGCCTTGTTATTAATGATTGTGATATTGAGTTAACGAATACAGAATTTAACTTGTTATTATATTTTACATCAAATAAAAACAGAGTATTAAGTAAAACGAATTTAGCAGAGTACATGTCATCAAAATACTTTGATTATGGATTTTCAGATGATGTGATTTACGGACACATAAAGAACCTTAAAAAGAAATTAGAGAAATCAGGATCTCCAGACTATATTAGAAACATATATGGGGTTGGTTATAAATTTACTGTTTAATGAAATTAACAACTAAGACTAGCTTAAGTTTTATCTCATTGAGTACAATCTTCTTTCTTATTGGAAGTGTATTTATGTACTTTGCAGTTCGTAGTATTTTAGCTGAAGACCTTTCATCTAGGCTATATCAAATGCAAGGTAATTTTATTGATAATATTAATAGTAAAAACGATATAAATAGTGCTTCTAATCAACATGTTTTTATAAATGAATCATTCGTTATAAATACAACCCAATTTTCAGATACTGTATTAATTGAAAATGATAAATATGTTTTATATAGAAAGATATGTTTTTATCATAATTTTCAAAATAAAATATATAAAGTAGAGATTCTTCAATCTCAAGCTCAAACAGATTTGTTAATATGGAGAATAGTAATTTTAAATGTAGCGTTGGCTATGGTTTTTTTCTTAATTATTTTCTTCTTAAATCAGATAAGTGTTCGAAGAGGTTTAAAGGTGTTTTACAGCACGGTACGCAAGTTAGAAAACTTTAATATTAGTAAACCTGAGTTAATGTATTTTGAAAATGCTGAAATTGATGAATTAAAGAAATTAACAGAGGTTTTGAAAACAATGTCTATAAAGATAAGTGGTGATTTTAACGATCAAAAAGAGTACACAGAAAATGTATCTCATGAGATACAAACCCCATTAGCAATTATTAGCTCTAAAGCAGATGAATTATTACAATCTGAGAATTTAAAGAAAGAAGAAATGGAGCAGTTGGAAATAATAATGAATACTACTAGTCGTTTAGCAAAAATTAATCAGGCATTAATACTATTAACTAAAATTGATAATAGTTTCTACACAGATCAATCTGTTATTTCAATAGATAAAATAATACATGAAAAGTTAGATTTTTTTAGTGATTTAATATTAGAAAGAAAAATAAGTTTAAAAATTAATATTTACAATGGATTAGATTATAAGATGAATAGATATCTGGCTGATACATTGTTTTTAAATATTATTAAAAACGCAATTATGCATAATAATCAAAATGGTTCTATTGATATTGTCTTAGAAGGAAATCTTCTACAAATAATAAATACTGGACAGAAATTATTAAATAAGGAAAATATATTTAAAAGATTTGTAAGAAGTAACAACAAAGACAGTTTGGGTATTGGCCTGTCAATAGTGAAAAAAATCTGTAATTTTTATTATATAGATATTGATTACAGCTTTGATGAAAAGCATAGATTTAACCTAAATTTTAAAGATGAAAAAAAATTACTTTGAATTTTTAACCAACCAAGAAAAAGAAATAATCGTTAATAAAGGGACAGAATCTCCTTTCTCTGGAGAGTACAATAATCATTTTGATGCAGGTATTTTTGTATGTCGTGCTTGTTCAAATATACTATATGAGTCAGCCTCTAAATTTAATTCAGGATGTGGATGGCCGTCTTTTGATGATGAAATTCCAGGAGCTATTAATCGTTATGAAGATAAATCTCTATCTATTGATAGAGTAGAAATTTGTTGTTCAAGATGTGATGGACACTTAGGACATGTTTTTACTGGAGAGAATGTAACAAAGAAAAATACTAGACATTGCGTTAATTCATTAAGTATAAAATTTTTAGCTCATAATAATTTAAAGAAAGCAACATTTGGTGCTGGCTGTTTTTGGGCAGTTCAAAATGTTTTTTCTGATATTATAGGAGTATATGATACTCAAGTTGGCTATATGGGCGGAACAACAGATAATCCAACATATGAAGAAGTTTGTTTAGGAGAAACGAATCATGTTGAGGTCGTACAGGTATTATATGATTCTAGAGAATTAGAATATAAAAAATTATTAAATATATTCTGGGATAATCATAATCCAACAACATTGGATCGCCAAGGTAGTGATATTGGTACCCAGTATCGATCTGTTATTTTCCATCATTCTTCAGATCAAAAAAAAATTGCAGAAAATTTAATGAAGCAGTTTCAACAAAATTTCCAGCAGCCTATTGTTACAAAAATTATAAGTCATCAAGCATTCTATAGGGCTGAAGAGTATCACCAAGATTATATAAAAAAAAATAATTTAGGACACTGTAGCTTGTGATTTCTTTGGTAAAGATATTACAAATGAAGTGCCTTCTCTTGCACTTGATTCTTTAATAAAAATCTTACCTTTATGGTAATCTTCAATTATTCGCTTAGATAAAGAAAGTCCCAACCCCCATCCTCTTTTTTTAGTAGTAACACCTGGCTTAAAAATATCGTTCATGAGCACTTTATTAATTCCTTTACCAGTATCCTTAATGATTATTTGAATTTCATAAGGGTTGTTAAGAAATGATATTTTTATTTTACCTTTTCCTTGCATTGCATCAACTGCATTTTTACATATATTTTCTATCACCCATTCTAATAGAGTTTTATTTACATCTGCATATAATTTATTAGTATTATTATCTATTATAAATTCAGTGTTTTGTGATAGACGAGATTTGAGATACTTGACTGACTTTTCTACTAATAAAATAACGTTATGACTTTGAAGTTTAGGCTTAGAGCCAATTTTTGAAAATCTATCTGCTATTGTTTCTAGTCGATTAAGATCTTTCTGCATCTCAAATACCATATCTTCATTCTTCCCATCTTTAATTAGCTCTAACCACGCCATAAGTGAGGATAGTGGTGTGGCTATTTGATGTGCTGTTTCTTTTGCCATTCCTGCCCAGACTTGATTTTGTTCAGATTTTCTTGCAGAACTAAAAAACATGTATCCAATAAAAACAAATACTGTAATAAATATTAGTTGATATATAGGATAATAACGAAGGTTATTAAGTAGTTTAGAATCTTTATAGTAGATCCATTGTTTTCCTTTTATTAAATTTATTTCTATTGGCTTATCATCACTTTCACGCATTTTACTTAAGGTATTTCTCAAAAACCCTCGATATCTATTCATTAGTTTTTTGGCTTTATGAATAGTAACGCTATCTTTTGGTATTAGCTTTGATTTGTAAATTATCTTTTGATAGTTAGATAAAACTAAACTATCTGAACTTGAGTAAAAACTAAGGTGTCTTGTCTCTAAAATACTATCACATTCGTCAACTAGAATGACTGGTATATTTGTATTTTCAGAGACTACTTTCAAGGCAAGGGAGAAATCACCTACATCTTCAATATTGGCGTTAGCAAGTTTTTTGGTAGCTTGAGCCCAAATCTCTATTTTCTTTCTCTCTTCATGCTTTAATTCTTTTACTAACCTATTTGTTATAAAAAGTGATGCTACACTAATCAAAATTGCTAATATTGATAATGCCACTTTCCATACTTGTTTTTTAGAATAAATATTCATATTAAGTAGTAAAAATAAGTAAATTATAAGTTATCATCCCATTCAATATCTATATCATCATTTTCTTCAACTATACCTTTCTTGTCTATTTCTTCTGATATAATTTTTTTGATATTTATAACTTCTGTTTTTATTTTATTTTGGATATGCTCTTTAATTTTTAATTTTTCAAATGATATATTCATATCATCTCTATTACCAGACATTTTTAATTGAAGATTAGTTTTAACAGGACTTAAGGTGTCTTTTTGGTTAAAATCAGGTGTGTTATTCTGGAATCTCTTTGTAAGTAGTTCAGAGAGTAAAAGATTTATTTTATAATTATATTCTTGATTAAATTTATGTTTTCCTGATATGAGTAGGCTTAGTGCATTAGATTTGATTTCCATGCTTGGTATTAGAATCACTTCGTTCTTAATTTTGATTTCATTTTCTAATTTTGAAAATTTAATATGGTATAAGTCTTTTAATTTTACAAAATTAGAAACACTCTCAAGAGGCTTAAAGTTTATTAATTCACCTTCCTCAATAGTTATTTTAGCGCTTATATCAAGTTTTTTTGTTTGAAATTTAAGCTTTGAATCCCAAAATGTATTTAGGATAATATTTGACGAGCAAATTCCTTTTATATGTTTATTCTGAATAAAATCTTGTCCAAAATTATTAAATGAGCTAAAAACTTGATTAATATTCACTTTTTCAAGTTTAATGCTTGATGTTGCCTTATATTCATCTAAGGTATTTTGATAAAACTTGCCATCTAAAATCATTTTTCCACTAAATATATTCATATTTAATTTTTTGGCGGTAAGTGATTTATTACTATAGTTAAGTTCTCCTTTAACATTATTTGGATAGATATTGTTATATGAAAGACTCCTAATTGTTGTATTTATTTTTAGTGTCATATATTCTGGAAGGATACTTTCTAAAGTACTATTATCTTGATTTTCATTTGCAATAAGATCTTTAAGGTTTAAGGTTTGAGATTTTAAATTTCCATTTATATCAAATTTAATATGATCTTCAAGCATGATGTAACGCAAGATATTCGTTAGTTTACCATCAAAAGCTAAATCACTATCCTTAATATTGATTCTACTATTATGTACTTGTATTCTATTGTTTTCTATTTCAAAATCACTACTTTCTATTTTAATAGGTATTGGATAATTTTTATAGAGAAACTTAATATTAGAAAGACTAACTTTAGATAAGTGCTTTGCTTCTGTAAAATGTTTTGCAAATTGGTCGTCAAAAGAGATATTACCCTTATATATTGTTTGTGCGTTTATAGCCCCACTACATTCATACAATGGACTTTCTGGAAAATAATAATTAGCTTCTTGCATTTCCCAGTTAGATTTAAAATTAGCATTGAGAAAATAATTATTTAGATTACTAACGCTAAAATAGCCACTAACTCCTCCCTTTTTAGTATTAGCTTTAAAATTTTCAAAAAATATTTCTGTAGAATTGAAGTTGTTGTTTAAGCCATTATTGATAGTTCCTGAACAAGATAAGTCTGATAAATGAAAAGGATATTTTTTCACATTAAAAACCCCTTCCTTAATAGAATAATTGAAATCTATATGTGGGTTTTTTTCTTTACTAATAACCCCCTGAATGGATCCTCTATAATTAATAGTTCCATTAGCTAGAAATGACGAGTATATATGATTAATATGTTTGGGAGTTTCCTTCATTAAGGAGTTTATATTTTGATTTTCACCATCTAATACAAGGTCTAAATAATTAGTGCTATCTAAACTTCCTGATAGAATGAATTTAAGATCATTAACTTGAATTATTGATTTAGTTATTATTAATTTTTTTTCTTTATTCTGTATTTTAAGCTCTAGAAATAAATCTTTTTTACTAATATAATCTTTATTATTAACCACTAGCTTATTTCCAATAGCCTGACCAGAAATCTCCATCTTATTGTCATCGGATGTTTGAATATTTATAGTTTTACAATCTAAAATGATATTAGAATTACTTTTTGTTCCACTATATCTAAATTGAGTATTAATAAGTTCGATATTATTTAAATCGATATAACCTTCCTTGTTCTTTTTGAAAACATTATAGTTATTGTCATTATCGTTATACTTGATTGATATAACCCCATCAGTTAATTTTATATTATCAATATCCATCTTTTCAGATAAAACTTCAAATAAACTAAATTTTATATATGCTTTTTTGGTAAAGATCAGAGTGTCATCTCCAAAATCACTTGATTCCTGTATGTATAGATTAGATATCTTTACTGCTGAGTATGGGAAATCTTCAAAAATTTTAAAAGTAACATCTCCTACTTCTATATTACTTTTAACTTTATTCGTAATATTCTGAATTACAGATTGCTCTATCTTCTCACTAAAGAGCAAGGCTATTATTAAACTCGCAACACCAAGGATTGTGACTATTGAGATTAGAATTATACTTATTTGTTTAATTATTTTTTTCATACTATATAATTAAATAACGATAAGACATATCTATTCTTGTGTTTTTATTGTCTTTTTAGTATTGTTATCTCTTCATTAGTTAGAAAACGACTTTCTTTTCTGGGAAGATTTTTCTTAGTAAGACCACAATAATAAACTCTGTCAATTTTAGTAGGGTTATATCCAAGATCTTCAAAGACTTTTCTTATCGCATTATTAGTTGGAGATTGGATTTCAATGCCAATTTCTTTTTTGTCTTTACCACTTACATATGATATATCAAGTACTTTTACTTTATTTTCATGTGGGTATATATTTTCTTTAATTTTCTTTAAATCACTTGAAAGTAGGTTTTTGTCAAGATTAATTTGGTAGATACTTTTAGTGCTTTGTGTTCTTTTACTTAGTTTTTTCATTAATTCCCCATCATTAGTAAATAAGATTAATCCAGTTGTGATTTTATCAAGTTTACCAATTGGAGACAAATCTTCTTTACACTTCCCCTCTATAAGCCTCATTATAGAGTTTTTCTTAAATGGATCATTAATATTAGTTACATAATTCTTAGGCTTATTAAGCAAAATATATTGTAGCTTCTGATTTTTGAGTGTTGAGTTATTAAATTTCACAACATCATCATTTTTAACTTTATAACCCATTTCAGTAATAACCTTACCATTAACCTTTACAACTCCTGCTTCTATAAATTTATCAGCTTCTCTTCTGGAGCAAATGCCAGCTCGAGCAATATGCTTATTAAGCCGAGTTAATCCATCGTTTATTGTTTTTTTGTCATTTTGTCTCTTTCTAAAATTATTTTTTGAGGATCTTGACTTTTTAAATTTAACGTTATCATTTTGTTTATCTCTCATTATATATTATTTGAATATTATTTTTTTCTCAACATAACCATCATCATATATATATAACATAGGGATATTGAATTTTTTATTTATAATCTTTCCAAGTGTATTGGTAATACAAACTAATTTTCGCTTGATTGGCTTAAATTCTGTAATATTTGTAGTTTGATTACATGTAATTAGAGGATATAGAAAGTTTACTACAGAATCAACTGCTTGCAGAAATTCAGGTTGTGTATTGCCAATCACCCATAGATGATCTACATTGTTAAATGTAAGTGATTGGTTGATTATCGATAAACTATCACATATAGGATGAATTTCAGCTAAACCACATAAATTCAGAACAGTCGGATTATTAAGTCCTGGTCCACAATTGTAATTAACAATAACATCATTATCTCCCTGAGCGCTAAAAATAGGTTCATCCGAACTATCTATCCAGTTTAATTGATTTATTCCGCCGGCAAAACTGATTATACCTTTTATTGATGATGAATATCCAAAATTTCCTGCGTCACCCTCTATACCTCCAAGGTTATTTGCGATTGCTTGAACATCAATTGGGCTGGTAGGCAGATCACTAACATTATCTATATATGCAGTATGAATCGCTGTAATACCACCAGATGATATTCCTCCTATAAAAAATGCATTTGTATCAACACCGTATGTATTTCCATTACTATAATCTTTTTTGAAATATCTAATTACAGCTTTCATATCTGAAGTTGCCTTTAAAACCTCTTCATACTGTTCAGAGTTATTTACTAAAAAACTCGCAATATCTAATAGAGAAACTAAGCGGTAATTTGCAGCTACAACTACATAACCTTTTTTCGCAAATGCTGTACAAAAATCAACAGTTCCCGGATTTTCTTTACTACCTTGATAGTAAGAGCCGCCATGGTGAAAAATAATTAAAGGCCTATTAGTAGCAGTATCTCCTTGACCAGTATAAATATCCATTTTATGGAAGTTGTCCGAATAAATATCGGAATAATCAGTAGTAGTGATATTTACAGAAGAAAAGATATCTGTTTGATAGCGGTTATTGCATTGAGCATTTACATGATTACTTGCAATAATGCTAAGCATTATAATTAATATATATTTTTTCATTATTGGTTATTTAATTTTTCAAGTTGATATGTGATTTCTTCATCTTCAATTTTACTAAATAAATGTTCATTTGGATTAACCTTATGCCCATCATTAATTAGGATACCTCCAACACTATCCCATGCAATCTTATTCATATTTAAGAGGCCCATTAATTTTTTAGAAGTATGTGGAAGGAAAGGCTCGCATAATATAGCGAGAGATGCAGAGATTTGTATTGCAATATTTATAATTGTTTTTGTTCTTTTTTCGTCTGTTTTTTTACATTTCCATGGTTCAGTCTCTGCTAAGTATTTATTACCATTTCTAGCTAAATTCATAAACTCATTTAATGCCTCTCGAAGTTGGTATTTTTCAATACATCTGCCAATTTTCTGAGGATATTCTTCTATTGAATCAAGAGTTTTTTGATCATAATCAGTTAGATTGTATCTTTCAGGAACCGTTCCTTCCCAATATTTATTAGTAAGTACAATAACTCTATTTATGAAATTACCGAAAACTGCCACAAGTTCATTATTGTTTCTAGCTTGAAAATCTTTCCATGTAAAATCGGTATCCTTATTTTCTGGAGCTGTTGCACACAATACATACCTTAAAGTGTCTTGTTGGTTTTTAAAATCATTCAAATACTCATGTAGCCATATAGCCCAATTTTTTGATGTTGATAGTTTTCTACCTTCTAAGTTTAAAAACCCATTTGCAGGAACATTTTTAGGTAGATTATAATCTCCTAATTCTTTTAGAATTATCGGGAAGATTATACAATGGAAAACAATGTTATCTTTTCCCATAAAGTGAATGAGTTCACTTTCATTTTTTTTCCAATATTTTCTCCAATCTAACCCATTTTCTGCTGTATACTTTTTGGTTGCAGAAATATATCCTATTGGCGCATCTAGCCAGACATACAAAACCTTTCCCTCCCCATTTTCTATAGGAACTTTAACTCCCCATTCCAGATCTCTAGTCATAGAACGTTCTTTTAAACCACTTTCAAGCCATGAGTTACACTGCCCAATAACTTGTTTTTTCCATAATTTTGGATCATGACTTTTCTTGTTATCTAGATACCCTTCATTTATCCATTTTTTTATCCATTTTTCATGCTTTTGCATAGGTAGATACCAATGCGTTGTTTCTTTTAATATTGGCGCATTTCCGCTTAGGCTAGATTTTGGATTTATCAATTCTTCAGGATTTAGGTTAGAGCCACATTTCTCACATTGATCACCGTATGCTTCTTTAGCAGAACATTTTGGGCATTCACCTATAATATATCGATCTGCAAGAAACTGCTTATGCTCTCTGTCAAATAATTGTTGGGATGTTTTCTTAGTAAAGCTATTATTTTTTTCTAGAATCTTAAAGATCTCCTGAGCAGTATTGTGATGATCAGCTGATGATGTTCTGTCATAGATACTAAAGTCAATACCAAATTCTTCAAATGATTTTTTATTTAAATTATGGTATTTGTCAATTATCTCTTTAGGACTTATTCCTTGTTTTTTGGCTTGTAAAGTAATCGCCGCCCCATGTTCATCGGATCCGCAAATAAAAGCAACATCATGCCCTTTTAATTTTTGATACCTGGAAAATATATCAGCAGGAAGATAGGCTCCGGATAAATGCCCTAAGTGTATTGGGCCATTAGCATATAAGAGAGCAGATGTGATTGTAAACCGTTTTTTATTCATTTATCTGTTAAAAAATATATTTTAGCAAATATAAGTTATAATAGAGCAAAATGATTATTCCAAATAAGTTAAATATAGGCGATAAGGTCGGACTGGTTTCTACAGCTCGTTATATCTCTACTGAGGAGTTAAATCCAGCTATTAAAGTTTTTGAGCAATGGGGACTTGAGGTTGTATTGGCCTCAAATATTTTTTGTAAAAGTGATCAATTTGCAGGAACAGATCTTCAACGAGCTTCTGATTTACAAAATATGATTAATGATAATAGTATAAGAGCTATTTTTTGCACAAGAGGGGGTTATGGAACTGCTCGTATTATTGACCTAGTTGATTTTACAAATTTGATTAAATATCCTAAATGGATTATTGGATATAGTGACATTACTGTTATACATTCTCATATTAATAAATTAGGTCTAGCTTCATTACATGGTACTATGCCAATAAATTTTAAGAATAATACATCTAATTGCTTATTGAGTTTATATACATGTTTATTTAAAAAATCATACTCTATCTCTGTACCTACTCATAAGTTAAATAAAAATGGATTTATAGAGGCCCAGATAGTAGGAGGAAATCTTTCAGTGATTTATAGTTTATTAGGTTCTAATTCTGATATAAATACAGACGGTAAAATCCTTTTTATTGAAGATTTAGATGAGTATCTGTATCATATAGATAGGATGATATTAAATTTAAAAAGAAATAAAAAATTCTCAAAAATAGCAGGTTTAATAGTAGGATCAATGCAAGATATACATGATAATTCTATTGCTTTTGGTAAATCTGCAAATGAGATAATTTATGCGCATACTAAGGATTATGATTTTCCAATTTGTTTTAATTTTCTAGCTGGTCATATTAATAATAATAATTCAATTATTTTAGGTAAAAAATCACAACTTGATATAAATAATAATAATGTAAATTTGCTTCAATAAATTTTATAGAATGTCATTAGAAAAACATTTTGAAAAATACAGAAACAATATAATTGGAAAAAATCAAACTTTTGATTCACCTTTTGGGAAAAAGAAAATTATATATGCTGATTGGATAGCAAGTGGTCGCCTTTATTTACCAATCGAAGATTTATTAAGAAAAGATATTTTTCCTTTTGTTGCTAACACTCATACAGAAACCTCAACAACTGGAGCTACAATGAGTTTTGCATTAGAAAGCGCTTTAGAGCTTATCAGACAACATGTTGGAGGGAATGATGATGATGTTGTAATTTCTGCTGGCGCTGGAATGACATCACTAGTATGTAAATTTCAAAGAATTTTAGGTTTAAAAATTCATGAGAAATTTAAAAATCATGTTAAGATAAAAAACAAGCCTATAGTTTTTGTTACTCATATGGAACATCACTCAAACCAGACTTCATGGCTTGAAACTATAGCTGAAGTTAAATTAATTCCTTACACTAAAGATGGCTACATTGATTTAGAATCTTTTAAAGTTTTACTTAATTCATATGATGATAGAGATTTAAAAATTGCAGCTGTAACTTCTGCCTCAAATGTTACTGGAGTGTATGCTCCATATTATGAAATTTCTGAGATTATGCATGATAATAATGGTTTTTGCTTTGTAGATTTTGCTTGTTCTGCTCCATATGTAGATATTAATATGCATCCAGAAAATCCTCAACAATATTTAGATGCTATTTATTTTTCTCCACATAAGTTTTTAGGTGGCCCAGGATCTTCAGGTGTTCTTATATTTAATAAGAATTTATACAATAACCGTGTACCTGATTCTCCAGGAGGTGGTACTGTAGACTGGACTAATCCATGGGGAGAACATAAGTATATTGATGATATTCAATTAAGAGAAGATGGTGGAACTCCAGGATTCTTACAGACTATTAAAACAGCATTATGTATTCAGCTTAAAGAGCAAATGGGAATTAATAATATTCTTAAAAGAGAACATGAGCTTCATAAAATTATATGGGATAGATTATCTAATTTATCTAACTTACATATTTTGGCTGGTAATATATCAGATAGACTAGGTATTTATTCTTTTTATATTGATGATTTGCATTTTAATTTAGGTGTCCAGCTATTGAATGATAAATTTGGAATACAAGTTAGAGGAGGCTGTTCTTGTGCAGGTACCTATGGCCATATATTATTGAATGTAGACACAGTACAGTCTCATAATATCACCAATACAATAGATCAGGGTGACCTTTCTTTAAAACCTGGATGGATACGCATGTCTATTCACCCAACAATGAGTAATCAGGATGTAGATTTTATAGTAAATGCAATTGAAGAATTAGCAGAAAATCATCATTCATGGAGTAGAGATTATAGTTATAATAAATCTAAAAATACGTTTTTGTATAAGAATCAAAAATTTGCTTTAGATAATAAAAATAGGGGAGAATCTTGGTTTACTAAAGAATTGCTTTAATATTTATTAAAGAAAATACAATGCATTTAGATAAAATTAATTTAAAAGAAAAGTATTCTAAATTTACAAAGCACTGGTCTCCTCGAATTATAGCAGAAATGAATGATTATCAATTTAAGATTGCTAAAATTAAAGGTGAATTTATTTGGCATGATCATAAACATACGGATGAAACCTTTATAGTTATTGAAGGAGAAATGATTCTTAAATTCAGAGACAGTGAAATAAAATTAACTAAAGGAGAAATGTGTGTTGTTCCTAAAGGGGTAGAGCATAAACCTTGTGCGGAAAATGAATGTAAAATTTTAGTGATTGAGCCAAGGGGCGTTATTAATACGGGCGATAAAGTTGGACCGTTAACGATTAATAAAGATGTATGGGTTTAATATTTATTGGTTCTCCAATATATTGATATATCATTTTTTCTTTCTAAAAATCTGCTAGTAATCAATTCTCTTCTTAGAAGTACTATTTTATTTATCAATTTCCCCACAATTAATAATTATTTGTTAAGAATCTTTGGAACAAGTATATAATCTGAATCCTTTTTTGGGGCATTTTTTAGCGCATTTTCCTGAGTTAGATTTTGAACTTCCATATCATCTCGCATAACATTAAGTTCTTCACTTAAATAAACTAGAGGCTCAATATTATCTGTATTTATTTCCGAAAGTTTATCTACAAAACCAATAATTTTTTTTAAATCATCTTGCATATCTAATGAAGATTTATCATCAAAATCAAGTTTTGCTAGTTTTGCAAGATCAGATATTAATTTTTTATCAATTTTCATAATTACTTAATTCTTCAAAAATAATACTGTATACTTTATTATTCAAATTTTTTACATCATTATTTTTTAGAGAATCTAAATTAACTGGTTTATGAATTTTAATATCTAGAATACCTGGACTTCCCTGAAGATAACTCCATGGAAAACATTCCTTATTGTTTGGCATTGTTACTGGAACTATTTTTATATTTTTTTCAATTGCTAATTTGAATGGTCCATTCTTAAATCGCCTTAATTTAGTTGCAGGAGGAGGTATTCCTCCTTCCGGAAAAATACAGACATTAAATCCTTCATCTAGTTTATTGCCAGAATCTACAAAGGCCTCATAAGCATCCCTATTATTAGCTCTATTAACTATAATAGTATTTCTTTCATAAAACCAACCAAATAGAGGAATCTTAGAATATTCTTTTTTAGCCATAAACAAAATAGGCATAGAAAATGACGCAAGAATTATCGGAATATCAATTGATGATATATGGTTTGGACAGATTATATAGCTTTCGCTCTTATCTAATTCTTCTTCAAAATTAATTTTTAAAAATACTCCAGAAAAGATTAATGTTAATTTTGACCAGTATCTTAATATATGGCAACAGATTTTTTGATCTTTAGATATTTGTGTAAAAAAGAATAGTACAGGAATAAAAAACAAGAAAAACACCATAAATACTAAAAAGAACCAAAGTCTCCATAAGGAGCTTAGTAAAGATTTAAAGGTTTTTATATTAAAGTTAATCCATTTCATTTTGCAAATATAAAAATCCTATTTTTACCAAGTTAAAAATATATTTATGGCTAGAATACTAACTGGAATACAAAGTACCGGCGCACCTCACTTAGGTAATTTACTTGGAGCAATAATTCCGGCAATAAAAATGTCTCAAGAACAAGGCAATGAAAGTTTATTTTTTATTGCTGACCTTCATTCTTTTACTACCATAAGAGATAAAGAGGTTTTAAAAACGCATACATATGCTACTGCAGCAGCATGGTTAGCTTGTGGATTTGATACAAAAAATAATTTGTTTTATAGGCAATCTGATGTTACACAAGTATGTGAGCTCTCTTGGTATTTGAATTGTTTTACTCCATTTCCAATGTTGGCTAATGCTCATTCTTTTAAAGATAAATCAAATAGATTATCTAGTGTTAATTCTGGCCTTTTTACTTACCCTGTGCTTATGGCTGCTGACATATTATTATATGATGCAGATATTGTTCCAGTAGGAAAAGATCAAGTTCAACATTTAGAAATCACTAGAGATATTGCTGGATCCTTTAATCATACATATCCCAACTCTTTTATCCTGCCAAATATTAAGGTAGACAAGCGTGTTATGATAATTCCAGGAACTGACGGACAAAAAATGAGTAAATCATATGGAAATATTATTAATATTTTCCTTTCGGATAAAGAGTTACGAAAACAAATCATGAATATTAAAACAGATAGCTTAGCCTTAGAAAAGCCTAAATCACCAGATAACTGTAACATTTATAAGATTTATAGTTTAGTAGCCTCACATGAAAAGAGCAATATATTAGCTGATAAATACAGATCTGGTAATTTTGGATATGGACACGCAAAACAAGAATTATTTGAATTAATTTGCACAAAGTTTTCTAAGGAAAGAGAAAAATTTAATTTTTTAATGAGTAATACTGATATTATTGAAAAAGAGTTAGTTATTGGAGCAAAAAAAGCAGCCTTAATTGCAGATAATGTGTTGTCTAGAGTAAGAAAAAATATTGGATATTAATGTCAATTATTGACAAAAGAATACTAGATTTTATATTAGAACATCACGTATTCTCTTTAGCAACTTCAAAAAAAAACAAACCTTATTCTGCAAGTTGTTATTATGTATATGACCGAATAGAAAACGCATTAATTTTTTCTTCTGATGAAAAAACTAAGCATGCTCAGCAATTTATAGAAAACCACAATGTATCTGCAACTATTGCAATTGAAACTGATGATTTTACAAAAATTAAAGGCTTACAATTGTTAGGAGAAGTTAGTTTGATTGAATCTAATAAATTAAAGAGATCTACTGAATTATATTTAGATAGATTTCCATTTGCTAAAGACCTTCCTATAAATCTATGGATTTTGAAACTAACATATATAAAAATGACTGATAATAGTCTTGGTTTTGGAAAAAAACTTATTTGGAATTAAAATTAACGATCTTTATATTTATTATATAATTTAGTCTGATGATTCTCTGTATCAACAGATTTTCCTTTTATAAATATATATTCTACGTTATTAGTTATAATATCTAAAGCATCTCCTTCAGATATAAAAAATGTAGCTTCTTTACCTTTTTCAATAGAGCCTACTCTATGATCAATACCTAATATTTTTGCTGTGCTTAGGGTCAATGCCATTATTGCATTTTCATAATCTAATCCATAGGTAACAGCTGTTCCTGCTGAAAAAGGAAGATTTCTCGCTCCCATAGCCTCCATATCTCCTTCATAGCTAAAAGAAAACATGATATCGTTTTCCTGAAGAATAGAAGCTTGTTTGTATGGTGAATCGATAGGGCTATCTTCATTTTTTGGAAGCCTATGTATTCTGTTTAGTATAACTGGAATGTTATTTTTCTTAATTTTTTTTATAACTTTAATTGCATCTTCCCCTCCAACTAATACAAGGTTTTTAATTTTATATTGTTTACTAATATCAATAGCATCAATAATATCATTTGCATAGTTTACATGTATGTATAAATTCATTTCACCACTAAATAATCCCTTCATGCTTTCCATCTTTAAATCTATCTCACTATTTGATTTGAAGTAGGATAAAGAATTTTCTAATAGATCTTTTATCCGATTAACTTGTTCTGCATGCTTATCGTTTCTTTTAGTTTTTCCTTGTTGTCCCCACCATCCAGTTTGGAAATATGAAGAAGGCCAGTTTAAGTGTATTCCATCATTAGCCCTGCATGTTGCATCCTCCCAATTCCACCCATCAAGATACATAACAGAAGACTGCCCTGAAATTAATCCCCCTCTAGGAGTTACCTGAGCTAATAAAACTCCATTTGTAATAACTGTTTCTGTAATCTTTGAGTTTGGGTTATAAGCTATTTGTGAATGTACATTTGGATTAATAGATCCAACTTCATCATAATCATGTGTTGCTCTTACTTGATCAATCTCAGTTATACCTAATGTAGTATTTGGAATAATAAAACCTGGATATATATGCTTTCCATACACTTTATATATTGTATCAAATGAACTGGGATCAATACGTATTTTAGATAAATCTGCAACTAAATCAATTTTACCATCTTTAATGCTAATTATAGAGTTGTTGATTTTTTCTCCATTTCCTAAATGAGCAATTCCACCCATAAATAGTGTTGTTTTTTGTCCATTAGCTATAGTGCTAACCATTAGAAAAGCTATGATTATATTTATTCTAATTTTATTCATGTTCAATTGAATCACAGTGATATAATTTTTCTTTTATTGCTTTGTTTTTCCTTTTATTTCCTGCTTTTATTTTGCTAAGTTTCTTTATAATTCTGATTTTTTCTTTTTTATCTCTATTTTGAGTTAGCATATTATTTTGATAATCAAAATAGCATTTCCCATCAATATATGTTTGCTCAACTTTAGCATAAATTGAAAGTGGATTTTCTGACCAAATCACTATATCTGCATCTTTACCAACTTTTAATGAACCCATTCTATCATCTAGATGAAGTAGTTTGGCAGGATTTAGAGTTACCATTTTCCATGCATCCTCTTCAGATGTATTTCCATATTTAATAGCTTTAGCAGCTTCTTGATTTAATCTCCTTCCCATTTCAGCATCATCTGAATTAATTGCAGTTACAACACCTGACTTATTAAGAATTGCAGCATTATATGGTATTGCATCATTTACTTCAAACTTATAAGCCCACCAATCAGAAAAAGTAGATGCCCCTGCACCATGTTTTTTAAGTTTATTAGGGATTTTGTAACCTTCTAATATATGGGTGAAAGTATTAATTTTAAAGTCCATTGAATCTGCAAGATGCATTAACATATTAATTTCAGACTCAATATATGAATGACAAGTTATATGTCTTTTTCCTTCTAATATTTCAACTAAAGTATTGAGTTCTAAATCTTCTCTAGGGGGATTAACTTCTCTTTTTTTTCTTAAACTTAATTTATTATAGTTTAACCACTCTTTTTGATAATTTTTAGCTCTATAAAAGGCATCAAAGAAAACTTGTTCCACACCCATTCTAGTTTGAGGGAATCTTGTAGTATTAAAGCTTCCCCAATTACTTTGTTTAACGTTTTCACCTAATGCAAATTTTATAAAACCATCACAATTTTTAATTTTCATTTCTTCAGCTGATTCTCCCCATCTAAGTTTTATTAATGCAGATTGTCCCCCTATAGGATTTGCTGATCCATGTAAAAGCTGAGAGCATGTTACCCCCCCCGCTATTTGTCTGTAGATATTATGATCGTCTGGATTAATTACATCTGAAATACTAACTTCAGCCGTTACGGCCTGACTACTCTCATTAACCCCTCTATTAATTGCTATATGAGAGTGTTCATCAATAATTCCAGATGTAATATGTTTCCCACTTGCATCAATTATTTCAACATTTAAATTTTCAAAATTTGGTATTTGATTTGTGTCAAGATTTTCACCAATTGCAATAATATCACCTTTACTTATTATAATATCACAAGATCTTATAATACCTATTTCCTCATTTGTCCATAGTGTTGCATTTTTAAATAAAACTGTTTTACTATTTAGTTTTTTATTTAACCCATTAGATTTATTTGGATGCCAAATTTCTGGCAATATAGTATCAATTAATAAGCTGTCTATTTTTGTTTTTTCATTAACGAGAGAATCTCTTGTCATTTTATAATAATGAAATTCTCCCTCCTTATCTTGATATTTGCCTTCAATAGAATTATTAGCAAATTTACCACTAGACCTAAAATATCCTGTTTGACTATTAATGATAATTTTTTCATCTTTATAGATAGTTGACAGTTTATTAGAATCAATTTTTGTAATTTTTGTAATTGGACTTTCTTTTTTGCCTGTGATTTGGACAGTTATATTGTTAAACTCATCTGAGTGAAAAGAATAGTAACCCCTAATATCTTCAGTAATTTTCTTAGTAACTATATTTTTTTTACCTGCTGTCCAGTTTTCATATATAATACCATCAGTAAAAATATTTGATGAGCAAATTATAAAGTTAGCTATCTTATTTTTTTCTAAAGAACCAAGCTGATCGCTGACACCTATTAATCGTGCAGGTGTAATTGTTAAAGCATCTAGAGTATTACCTTGAGTCAATCCTTTTTCTATTGCTATTCTTAAGTTTCCTATAAAATTAGATTTATTTTCAAGATCAGAAGATGTTATTGTGTAGGTAATATTATGATCTTGAAGTATTCTTAAATTAAAAGGAGAAGTTTCCCATTTTTTTAGATTACTTAGGCTAATTCCCATAGCTTCTTCAGGATTAGTAACGTCATATGCTTTTGGAAAATTAACAGGAACTATAATAGGAAAACCAGCCTCTTTAACTTCGCGTATTTTTAAGAATTCATTTCCATTACCTTTTACAATGAAATCAATCTCAAAGTCATCCGATATTTTAAATAATCTAGAATAGTCAAGTGGAGTTTTTAATTCAAAGATTTTTGGAAGATTCTTTTGTGCATTGAATTTAGATAGAGAAATATTAGAATTGCTTTTTGTATTTTCATGCCATTCTGCATCAAGTAATGTTTGTTTGATTAATGCAATACTTCCCATAAGAGATGTTGGATATCTTTGTTGTGAAGATCCTTTGTTAAAAGAATAAAAGGTAGCAGCGTCATCCAGTAAAATATCTTCATTTTCTTTTGAGTTAGATAGCAGCGTAAGACAACCCGTTCCTCGAAAAATACCATCCTGTAAATGTGTTACTAATGATCCAAATCCTATTTCCAGATATTCTGAGATACTTTTTTTATCGTGATTAAAATTGTAAGAAGCAATTACTTCAGGATGAATTGCTTGATTCCAGTAATATGGGCCTTTTTTATTGCTTTTATATTGTGGCATATAGTCTGAATCTTTTTTCTTAGTTTCTTTTAAGCCATAATTAGAATAAAGATCTATAAAAGAAGGGTAGATATAATCACCATTTAAGTCGTGTATTATTGCACCTTCCGGGATTGTTATATTACTGTCAACATTAAGAATTATATTGTCTTTAATTAGTAATGTCCCCTTTTTTATTTCCTTATTACTTGACATTACGATATGTGCATTTGTAAATGCATGTATGGGCTTGAAATTATTTGCTACACCATTAACAGGAAAGCTTTCTTGACTAAAACTATAACTATAGTTAAATATAATTACAAATAAGATTCTGAACAGGTTTTTCATTTTAAATATAAAGTCGTGAAAATACCAATTTTTTATTAGTTTTATTTGTTTCTTTGTATTAAGGCAGTATACTTAATGAAATATCTTTTATGAAAACTTATCAAGCAAATTTATTAAATAGTTTAACATTAATTATTGTTGGTTTATTGGGAGTTTTTGCTAATAATCCTGACTTATTACCTGATTTAAAACTAGTTGAAAAAACTCCGTTTATTCCAGTTTTTTTTGGCGTCATTCTTCTTTTATCTAATAAAGCTCTTAAGCACAAAAATAAAATTATTGCTCATATTGTTGTATTACTAACTTTTATGATATTAGTAGCTTTAATCTATCGAACAATGCCTAATCAAGTTAATGATAAAGATATTGATGGTGCATATCGGGTCTTAGCAATGATTAACACCTCTTTTTTAGCTATGATAACATTTATTATGAGTTTTATTTCAAACAGAAAAAAATCTTAATATTAAATTTAAGGCAAATATATGAAGGAGACCGCAGTATTAATTGGCTTAATTACTCCTGATTTAAAAACTGAACAGGTTTACGAATACCTTGATGAACTATCATTCCTTGCTAAAACAGCTGGAGCTCATCCTTTAAGAAACTTTACTCAAAAATTAAAACATCCTGATAATGCAACTTTTTTAGGCAAAGGAAAAATTGAAGAAGTCAAAGAGTATGTTGACAAGGAATGTGTTGAGTTAATAATATTTGATGATGATCTTACGCCCTCTCAGATTAGAAATATTCAAAAAATATTTCCTGAATGTAAGATATTAGACAGAAGTAATCTAATACTTGATATTTTTGCTTCAAGAGCTCAAACTGCTCAAGCTAGAACTCAGGTTGAACTTGCTCAATATGAATATTTACTTCCTCGTCTTACAAGAATGTGGACGCACCTTGAAAGACAAAAAGGTGGTATAGGTATGAGAGGGCCTGGAGAAACTCAGATAGAAACAGATCGTCGAATTATTAAAGATAAGATAGCATTATTAAAAAAGAAATTAGAAAAAATTGACAAACAAAGTTTAACTAGACGAAAAGGCAGGGTGGATATGATTCGTGTAGCTCTTGTTGGCTATACTAACGCGGGAAAATCTACTTTAATGAATAAGTTATCTAAATCTGAGATATTTGCTGAAAATAAATTATTTGCAACACTTGATACAACTGTTAGGAAAGTGGTTATTCAAAATTTACCATTTTTACTTTCTGATACAGTAGGTTTTATTAGAAAATTGCCTCATCAGCTTGTTGAATCTTTTAAATCTACATTAGATGAGGTTCGAGAATCTGACCTTTTACTTCATATTATAGATATATCCAACTCTAGTTTTGAGGATCAAATTAATATCGTTAATACCACTATAGCTGATATTGGAGCAGAAAATAAACCAATGATTTTAGTATTTAATAAAATAGATGCTTATAAATTTATTCTAAAAGAGGAAGATGATCTTACAGAATTCAAAAAAGAGAATAGATCATTAGAAAATCTAAAGGATACCTGGATGAATAAAATAGATGGAGATAGTATTTTTATTTCAGCCTTAGATAAAATTAACTTTGATGATTTAAAAGATTTATTATACAATAGAATAAAGGAACTACATATTAAACGTTATCCTTATAATAATTTTCTCTACTAGTTGCTAGAATATTGTAAGTCATATAATTTTTTGTAATGACCATTTTTTCTAATTAGCTCAGCATGATTTCCCTGTTCCGTAATTTCACCATTATTCACTACAATTATTTTATCAGCATTTTCTATTGTAGATAATTTATGAGCAATTACTAATGAGGTTCTAGATTTCATGAGATTTACAATTGCATTTTGAACAAGTTGTTCTGATTCTGAGTCTAATGAAGATGTTGCTTCATCTAAAATTAGAATTTCAGAGTTTTTTAAAATAGCACGAGCGATACTTATACGTTGTTTTTGACCTCCTGATAGTTTATCTCCAGAATTACCAATATTAGTTTCGTAACCTTGCTCGCACTCCAAAATAAATTTATGTGCGTTTGCTGCTTTTGCTGCTGTAATAATATCTTCCTTACTTGCTTTTAAATCTCCTATTTTAATATTATTATATATAGTGTCATTAAATAAGATAGAATCTTGGCTGACAATACTCATGAGCCCACGTAATTTCTTTATCTCAATATCCTTTATATTTAATCCATCAATTGTAATTGACCCATAATCAAGATCATAAAGTCTAACTAAAAGATCAGCTATTGTTGATTTTCCACCTCCAGACTGTCCAACTAGTGCAATTCTTTGCCCTTTTCTTATTTCAAAGTTGATTGCTTTTAAAACGTTGATATTCTCATATTTAAAAGATTTAATGTTAAATACAATTTTTCCCTCAATTTTAGAAATTTTCTTTGGATTATTAATATTTTGTATTTTGTTATCTGTATTAAGTATTTCATAAACTCTTTCTGCAGCTGCACTACCTTTTTGAATATAGTAATATGATGTTGTCAGTGATTTAACAGGTGGAATAATTTGAGAAAAAATTAAGATATATCCAATAAATTCTTGTGGTGATAAATTTGAATTTTCTGATAAAACAAGTTGACCACCAAACCACATTACTATAACCATAACGATTGTACTAAGAAGTTCACTCATAGGTGAGGAAAGATCTTTTTTTCTTAATATACTTGTCATGATGTTTTTGTATTCTTTGCTTGTTTTTTCAAATTTGGAATTGATGAAATTTTCTGCATTAAAAGTTTTTATTATCCGTAGACCAAAAATATTTTCATCAATGATAGACATTATAAATGCTAATTTATCTTGACCTTTCTTGGAGGATTTTTTAAGGCTTTTACCAATATAGCCAATTAATACACCAGCAACAGGAAATAAAATAATTACAAAAACAGTTAACGAAGGACTAATAAAAATTAGTGTAGAAAGAAAAATTAAGATAGAAATAGGGTCTTTAAATACCATCTCTAATGCCCCCATAATTGACCATTCAATCTCAACCAAGTCAGTCGTCATTCTTGCTGTTAGATCGCCTCTTCTTTTTGAGCCAATAAATGAAAGAGGTAAAGACATTATTTTTCTCTGAAGATCTATTCTAATATCATGAATTATTCCATTACGAATAGGAGTTAAAAAGAATAATGCTAGATATCTAAAGAGATTTTTTAGAAAAAACATGATTAAAACTAAAATACAGATGAACATTAAAGCTTCTATTTTACCATTACTTTCAACTGTTTTTGTAATAAAAGAATAAAAATGCTCTTTTATAGAACTTGCATTAAATGTGAGTTGTGTAGATTGATAAACTTTTTCTTGAGTTCCAAATAATATTCCTAAAAATGGAATAACCATTGTTAGTGAAAACAAAGAGAAGAGAACACTAAGTATATTTGAAGTTATATTTAAAAGAACATAAGAACTATAAGGTTTTATGTATCTTAATATTTTTAGAAAATAACGCATAATGCAAAGATATGAAAGGATTGTTTACTTTTGCTAACATATGGAATCAACAAGACAAAAAAAAGTTGCACGTTTAGTTTTAAAGGAATTATCTCAGATTTTTAATAAGGAGTCAAACAATATTTTAGGACGAATCATGATCAGTGTAACTGCAGTAAGAATTTCTCCAGATTTAGCATATGCCAATGTGTATTTAAGTATTTTTCCTGTAAAAGACCCAATTGATGCTCTTAATAAAATTAAAAAGCAAAGTTCTTTAGTAAGAAAGAAACTTGGAATTATTGTAAGAAATCAACTTAGAATAGTTCCAGAATTAAATTTTTTTATTGATGATTCTGCTGACTACGCAGAAGAGATAAATCTTTTATTAAAAAAATAGAAGTAGATGAATCTGCCTTTTTTTATTGCGAAACGTTATGGTGATATTAGCTTATTTTCTATAGTTTATAAGCTTGGAATTATCATTGTTATAGCGGCCTTAATACTAATCCTGTCAGTTTTTAATGAATATTCCATTATGGATATTGTTGAAAGTATATATTCTAAAGTTGGATTATCTTCCTCATTTTCGAGCTTAGATAATCCTGAAGGAGTTCTAAGTTTAAGAGAGCTATCTCTTAAGCTTTTCCGTTATTCTCTTGCCTTTTGTCTTCTATTTATTCAGGTTTTCTTTCTAGTTTCATTAATATTACTTCTTTATAAAATTATTTTTTTTGAAATAAAAAAGATAATTGAAAAAGGCTATGTTGGCTTAGTATCTATGGTCTCTCAGTTTGGAATAGCTGTTGGAACTGCTGCTTTAATATTAATCTTGTCAGTTTTTAATGGTTTTGAAGACCTTGTATTAAACATGTATAATGTTTTTGATCCTCATCTAAAAGTTACAAGTCATGAGGGTAAAAACTTTGGTCAAGATAAATGTTTAGAGATTATCACTACACAAAATGGAATCAATGTAATTTCTTCTGTTTTGGAAGAGAAAGTGTTATTAGAATATGATAATCGGCAATATATAGCAACAATTAAAGGAGTTGATCAAAACTATAATAGATTAATAAATTTTGACTCCATCTTAGTTACAGGAAACTATATAAGTGGTTATTCAGATGATCAAGTTGCAGTTGTTGGAAGGGGCATTGCATATTATTTATCTATGAATATTGGTTCTGTATTTGATAAGCTTACAGTATACTTACCTAATAGAGAGGCTAATAATTTGTTAAAGATTGATGGCGCATTTAAAAGATCATCATTATTACCAGTAGGTGTTTTTGGAGTTCAACAAGAAATTGATTCAAAGTATATAGTTACACCAATTACTTTTGTTCAGAATTTAATTAACAAAAGTAATACCGTCTCAGCATTTGAAATTAAACTAGATGATACAGCAGACATGTTTAAGATTCAAAGATCTTTAAGTAATAAATTGGGAAAAAATTACATCGTTACTAATAGATTTGAACAACAAGAGTTTTTATATAAAATTCTCAGTACAGAAAAATTAGTTGTTTTCTTAATATTACTTTTTATCATTATTATCTCATCATTTAATATACTTGGTTCTTTAACTATTCTAATTATTGATAAAAAAAATGATATTAGAAGTTTAGTTAACTTAGGTCTTAGCAACAATGAACTTAAAAATATTTTCTTTTATAAAAGCATTTTAGGAGTTTTTTCAGGAAGTTTAATAGGCCTTCTTATTGGTTCTTTTATAGCTTTTTTACAACAAAAATTTGGATTTATAACAATGGGAGAGGGTAGTTTTGTTATTGATTCTTATCCAGTAATTATTTTATTTAAAGATATGATGACTGTTGAGCTAGTAGTTATATTGATTGGTTTATTAGCATCATGGTTGCCTTCCAGAATCATTATAAATAAATATTTAAGTAACTAGTATTTGATAAACTTTTCTTGTACTTCTTTTAGAATTTTTAAAACCTCATCCTCTGAACTTGAGGTAACCATTCTTGTTCTATATTCTTTAAAGTTTGGTATAGCTTTAAAGTAACTACTATAATGTCTTTTCATCTCAGCAATACCTACTCTTTCACCTTTCCAGGTAATGGAATGTTTAAGGTGTTGTTTACATACTCTTACTCTTTCCTGAATATTAGGTTTTTCTAAAAATGTATTTGTCTTAAGGAAGTGTTTAATTTCATTAAAAATCCAAGGGTAGCCAATTGCCCCTCTACCAATCATTACTCCATCTACACCATATCTATCTCTTACTTGTTTTACTTTTTCAGGAGTATCAACATCTCCATTTCCAAATACTGGTATTCTCATCTTAGGGTTATTCTTTACTTCACCAATTAGCGTCCAATCTGCTTCTCCCTTATACATTTGTTTTCTTGTTCTACCATGAATTGAGATTGCTTGAATCCCAACATCTTGTAATCTCTCAGCTACCTCAACTATATATTTAGAATCTTCATCCCAACCTAATCTTGTTTTTACTGTTACAGGTATTTTTGTTGATTGTACGATTTCTTTAGTCATAGTAATCATTTTTGGAATATCTTTTAGAATTCCAGCTCCAGCTCCTTTATTTGCAACTTTTTTGACTGGACATCCATAATTGATATCAATAAATTCTGGGTTTTCTCTAGCACATATTTCAGTTGCTTGACGCATTGAGGAAATTTCATTTCCAAATATTTGAATTCCAATAGGTCTTTCAAAATCATAGATGTCCAGTTTCTGTGTACTTTTTAATGCATCTCTAATTAAACCTTCGGAAGAAATAAACTCAGTATACATTACGTCAGCACCATTTTCCTTACAAAGAGCTCTAAATGGCGGGTCGCTAACATCTTCCATTGGAGCTAATAGGAGGGGGAATTCTCCTATATCAATATTTCCTATCTTTACACCCATAATATCTGCTAAAATAATAATATTGACTTTAAAGGGCTATTTTTCAAATACACATCTATTATCAAAATTTTTCTTATTATTTGGTTTGATTATTATTTCTTATATAATTCATACTTTACTTGCCATTTTTACCGTTTATTTATCATTTGAAGATGGAGTTAATCTTTGCTTTCCTCCATATGATCTTTCTTCAGTTGTATCTGTTAATGTTGCAAAGATCATACAGTTTTTAGGATCAATTGGATTTTTCATAACACCAATACTGATATATGGATATTTAGTGAATTTTGAGTTTAATTTTAAAAAATCAATTAGTAGACAATCAATATTAATTGTTTTGGTAATCATGGTTTTAATTACCCCACTAGTATCATTTTTATTAGAGTGGAATATGGCAATTAATGTTCCTGATTGGATATCAGAATATGACAAGAAATCTGATGATATAGTTTTAGCATTTTTGAAAATGAATAATTACTGGGATTTAGTATTTAATATAATAATTTTGGCAATTATACCAGCTATTGGTGAAGAGCTTTTATTTAGGGGTTTATTACAACAATCTTTAATTAAAAAGATAGGTGATATTCATATTGCAATTTTTATTACAGCTTTGATTTTTAGTGCTTTTCATCTACATTTTAGTGGACTATTTCCTAGAATTTTATTAGGACTAGTTTTGGGATACCTTTTTTATTGGAGTAAATCTTTATGGATACCTATTATTGCTCATTTTTTAAATAATGCAATGTTTGTTGTTGTATCATATCCAAATTTTAAATCTTTTAATTTTATTCAAAATGATCAACATTTAGATTCATCCATTGTTAATGATACTAGCATTTATCTTGCTTTTTTTAGTTTTATATCCGTTATGTTATTAATGTTTCTTTTTTATAAAAATTCAAGAATAAAAAAAGATTAACAAATTTGTTAATCTTTTTTACTAGTTATATTTTATTGATTTTAGTATTCTCCTTTTATTGTAGAATAATTAATTTTTAATGCGTTAGCTTTTCTTAATTCTTGTTTAACGTCAGTTATAATTCCCATTTTTACAGTCTCATCAGCTTTAATTGAAGTAGTCATATAAGGAACTTCTTTTTCATCCTTAGCTTCTCTTTCTGTTGCAATGAACTCTTGAATTTCACCTACATTTGCAAATGCATCATTTAATTGTATTCTAGAAGCAGTTCCATATGAAGCTTGCATTCTCTTAACAGGCGATCCAATATAAATATAGCTAACTAGAGATTTTTTTTCCAATTTCTTAATTTCAGTTGCCTTAGGAGTTTGTATTGATACAAATAGTGTAGTTTCTCTCATGACTGTGGTAACCATAAAAAAGAATAAAAGCATAAAAACAATATCTGGCAAAGATGCTGTAGATATGGCAGGCATACCTTTTCCTCCGTCTTTTTTAAATTTACTCATTATGAATTTCCTCCGATATTTTTTGGTTCAGCCTCAGATATTTTCTGTGGGTACATTGTTCTAATTTCTTTTTTCTCTGTTTTATTTAGATCTATATATCTTTCTCCAAACATATTAAGAGCTGAGTTGTTTCTTAATTCATTATATGCTGCGGCTAATTCATTTTGCACTCTTATATACATCTTGTATGAAGTTCCTCTATCATTTTGTAAGGAGATTATAGCTTTTTCAGGGTTTTCAGAAAGATTTTCTCTTACCCCATTGTTGTCAATGAATTTTTTAGCGCCTTCTTTTAGTTGAGATATATCCATTAATTCTCCTTCAACTAACAGTTGGTTACTAGAGTTAATAAGAACAACATAAATATTTCTTGCGTTTATTTGAGAATCATCTTCTGGCTGATCTTCATCAGGCATTGGCGGAAGCTTTCTAGCTATACCAGTATCTATATCCATAGTTGTAGTAACAAGAAAGAAGATTAATAGCAGGAATGCAATATCTGCCATAGATCCAGCATTGATTTCTGGTAACCCTCTTCTTTTGCTAGCCATTATTTGCTTAATACTTTTGAGATTTCAGCATATATTACAGAACCTATAGCTGCTGCTGCTAATATGTAAAACATAATTATTCCCATACCAACAGCTACTACTTGCTTCACGCTCATTTTGTATTTTAAAGATTCAGCAAGTGTTTCCTCATAAACATCATAATGCAATTTTCTAGATATGAAATATGATGCAACACCTATAACTATTACTGCTAAAATTTGAAAAAGAGTTTTTTTGGCATTTTTAGGGTTAGAAATCATGTTTATAATAGCATATACAAGTATAATTATGATAGCAACACCTAACATAGCCCAGAAAAGATAAATTCCTACATCAATTATATCCATATTTATTTGTTTTTAACTAGTAAGTCAATTAATGCGATAGATGCATCTTCCATTGAATTGGTAATTGAATCAATTTTAGCAATTAAGTAATTATAAAAAACTTGAAGGATCATAGCTACTATTAATCCAAAAACCGTTGTTAATAATGCAACCTTAATACCACCAGCTACAAGTGATGGAGAAATATCTCCTGCTGCCTCAATAGCATCAAATGCTCCGATCATACCAATTACAGTACCCATAAATCCTAGCATTGGAGCTAGAGCAATAAATAATGAAATCCATGATAATCCTTTTTCTAATAAACCCATTTGAACGCTTCCATATGAAATAATAGATTTCTCAACCATATCTATTCCTTCGTTTGATCTATCTAATCCCTGATAAAATATTGATGCTACAGGTCCCTTTGTATTCCTACATACTTCTTTTGCAGCATCTACTCCGCCATTTTGCATAGCATTTTCTACATTAAGTAGTAGTTTATCTGTATTTGTAGTTGCAAGATTTAGATATATGATTCTTTCAATACATAGGGCTAATCCTAAAATTAAACAAATAAGAACAATACCCATAAATCCAGGGCCTCCTTGAATAAATTTTTCTTTAATAATTTGATGGAATGATTGAGACTCAGTTTGAGTGTCTTCATTTGTAGCATAGTTATCTAAACTTTTAATCGACTCAACTGTATCTACGCTTGATGTATCTAATATACTGTCTGATTGGGCATTAGTAGTATAGTTTCCTATAAATAATAAGCTAAATAAAGTAATTAGTAAAATTATATTTTTCATTTTCTTTTTTGTTTAATTTAAGATCCGCAAATTTATAAAAATATTATAAAGCTTCTAAATATAGCTTGTTAACTTTTCTCCAATTAATTACATTAAAGAATGAATTAATATAGTCAGGCCGTTTGTTTTGATAATTTAGATAGTAAGCATGCTCCCATACATCAAGACACAGAATAGGTTTTCCGCCACAACCTTCTTGCATTAATGGGTTGTCTTGGTTGGCTGTTGAACAAATCGACAATTCTCCATTATTAACACATAGCCATGCCCATCCAGATCCAAATCTAGTTGCAGCAGCTTTTGAAAATTCAGCTTTAAATTTCTCAAAATCACCATATTTTCTTACAATAGCACTTCCAACTTCATTCGTTGGTTCTCCACCACCATTTGGAGTCATAATCTGCCAAAAAAGTTGGTGATTATAAAATCCACCACCATTATTTCTAACTGCCCCACTAAGTCCTTCCGATTTACATATCTCTTCAATAGTTTTACCTTCGAGTTCTGTTCCTTCTATAGCGTTATTTAGATTGTTTGTATATCCATTATGATGCTTTGAATGGTGGATTTCCATAGTTTTTGCATCAATATTTGGTTCTAACGCATTATATGCATATTCTAGTTCTGGTAATTCGAATTTCATGATATTTTTTTATTAAATTAATATTTGCCATGCTTCCATTGCTTTTCCCTTGGCAATTAGTTTTTTTGCTAAAGTATGTTTTTCTTCTCTTTTTAAAGGTATTGTATTATCATTTTTTTTATTTGGAATAGATTCAATAGATGCTAGTATTGCAAGGTCACTTCCAGAAAGTATATTACTCGTTAAAATATCTTTAGGTAAATTATCAATTCCAATTCCAATTCTTGATATAGGTTTAATTATTTTATAAATACTATTTTCATTTGTTTTACCATACCAATTAGAACCTAATCTTGAGACTATATCTAATTTTAAAGGATCAATATTTCCTTGTTCATCTAAAATATTTTCATTAATATGGATTTTTAAAACTTCACAGATAATAAGGTTTCCTGAGCCTCCATGATCTCCTAATTCAGTTATTGTATTTACTCTACATTCAAAATTCACAGGAGATTCTTTTATAAGATAAGGCTGGATACATGTTGCTTTTATTTTACTAAAACCTGCTTTTTTAAACTCATCTTCATCTGCAGAGTAGCCACTTGATGCTAATGATACTTGTTGAGCAATATTCTGATTTACCAATGCTATTACACATTCTTTGACTTGAGTAATATTGTTAAGAGTATCTTTTCGTGTGTTATCTCTAACTCTATTAACTGGAGAAAAAATTAAAATTGGAGGCTTAATAGAGAAAACATTAAAAAAAGAAAAAGGGCTTAAATTGCTATTTCCCTCTTTATCAACAGTGCTTACTAATGCAATAGGACGTGGAGTTATTGAAGAGGTTAAATATTGATACAGTTCTTTGGTGCTAATTGAATTTACATCTATTTCTTTCATATTTTAGATAGTTGAATAGTTAGAATTATTTGCAATAATTTTATTAGATATTTTCCCTAATCCATCAATTTCCATCTCGACAAGGTCTCCTTCTTTTAACCATCTTTCTTTATAATTAGGATTTGTAAGTTTCTGAGTTCCGTTTAATTCTAAAAAACATCCTGTGCCAACAGTTCCAGATCCAATAACATCCCCTGGATATAATGTAACTCCATATGAAGCTCTTTCAATGATTTGTCCAAATGTCCAATTCATATCTTTACTGTTACCTTCAGATAATAATTCTCCATTTACAGAACAGGACATTTTAAGATTATATCTATTGCCTTTGTTTTCTTTTCCTTTAATTAAATTTTCTAATATTTCATCTGGAGTTACAAGAAAAGGTCCTAGTACGGATGCAAAATCCTTTCCTTTGGCTGGGCCTAAATTTAATTTCATTTCTTTAATCTGAAGATCTCTAGCGCTTATATCATTTAGGATCATATATCCAGCAATATATTCATCAGCATCATTAGCTAATATATTTGAACCTTTTTTACCAATAAGAATTGCAATCTCTAGTTCATAATCTAATTTATTAAAGTGACTAGGCATACATACGACATCTTCATTTGGACCATGAATTGAATTATGATTACTAAAATAAAATACTGGAAACTGATCAAACTCTTTAATCATATCAACACCACGGTTTCTTCTTGATGTTTCAACGTGCTGCTTAAAAGCATATGCATCCCTAAATGAGTTTGGCTTAGGAATTGGAGATAAGAGACTTACCTCATCTAATTTGTGTTTGGCTAACTTACCACCACCTACTTCCTTTAATACTTTATCTTTCCATTCGGATATTTGAATAAGCTCAATTAAAGAAATATTACCAAAAGCAGTATTTAAATTTATAATTATATCCTTATCTAATAAACCAATCAACTCTTGATTACTATTAGGTATTTTATATGTGCTTAATATCATATACATGCAAAGCTAATATTTTTAATTTTGTGTAATAAAATTACTTTGCTTTTGTTTTTCTTTAGATATATTATATTTGTATAAATAAAAAATTATGCCTAGATATCATAAGTTAGGGAAAATACCTCATAAAAGACATACGGTTTTTCGAAAAAAAGATGGAAGTATTCATCATGAAGAATTATTTGGAACTATAGGTTTTGATGGTATGTCTTCCTTATTATATCATTTACATCGTCCAACTCAAGTAAAATCTATTAAACCTGCTTATTCTGTTGAACCAGAGATTGCTGTTGAGAAAAATTTAAAAGCATATTTAATGAAGGGTTTTGATATACCTAAAGTTTCAGATCATTTAGAGAGTAGAATATCACTAATGCTTAATAATGATTTAAATATATCCCTCTCTTCACCAACTAACTTAGAAGAAGATTATTTTTATAAAAATACTGATGGTGATGAGGTGATTTTTGTGCATAAAGGATCTGGTATTTTAAGAAGCTTTGTAGGGAATCTAAAGTTTTTTCCGGGAGATTATCTAGTGATTCCAAGAGGCATGATCTATTCATTGAAATTTGAAGAGGGTGATAATAGATTGTTTATTGTAGAATCATATACTCCTGTATATACACCAAAAAGATATAGAAATTATTTTGGTCAAATGCTTGAAAATTCACCTTACTGTGAAAGAGATATTAGAGTTCCTGAAGAATTAGAAACTCATGATGAGCTTGGTGAATTTGTTATTAAAATTAAGAAAGAGCATATGATTCATGAATATACATACACTTCTCATCCTTTTGATGTAGTTGGTTTTGATGGTTATAATTATCCATATGCTTTTTCTATTCATGATTTTGAGCCAATTACTGGGAGGATTCATCAACCCCCTCCAGTTCATCAAACTTTTGAGACATCAAGGTTTGTAATTTGTTCATTTTGTCCAAGGATGTATGATTATCATCCAGAATCAATTCCAGCTCCTTATAATCATTCTAATATTGATTCAGATGAGGTTTTGTATTATGTAGCTGGAGATTTTATGAGTAGAAATCATGTTGACCAAGGTTTTATCTCATTACATCCAGCTGGAATTCCACATGGCCCGCACCCTGGAGCAGCAGAAAGAAGTATAGGAAAAAAACAAACTGATGAGTTAGCTGTAATGGTTGATACCTTTGCGCCTCTAAAACTTACTAAAGCTGCAATTGAATTGTCAGACGGTAAATATCATAAATCTTGGATATAATAAAATGAGAGAAGATCTAAATACAATTAATAACATCACTTATAATTTAGAAAAGATATTTCCGGATGCCCAGGATTTTCTTCCATTATTAGGTACAGATTATATTGAGTTCTATGTTGGGAATGCAAAGCAAGCTGCAATGTATTATAAGACAGCGTTAGGTTTTCAGTCGTTAGCTTATTCGGGATTAGAAACAGGAATTAGAGATAAAACTTCTTATGTAGTTATTCAAGATAAGATACGTTTAGTTTTCACATCCCCTATGGATAATAATAATACTGAGATTACAGATCATATCATAAAACATGGCGATGGGGTTAAGGTAATTGCGCTATGGGTTGATGATGCTAAAAGCGCTTGGAAAGAAACAACAAGTAGGGGTGCTGAATCATATTTAGAACCAATTGAAGTTGAAGATGAATTTGGTAAAGTTGTAAAATCAGGTATTAAGATATATGGCGACACTGTACATGTTTTTGTGGAGCGAAAAAATTATAATGGAGTTTTCTTACCAGGATTTCAAAAATGGAAATCAAAATATAATCCTAAAGATTGTGGTTTAAAATATATAGACCACATGGTTGCTAATGTAGGATGGGGAGAAATGAATAAGTGGGAAAAATTCTATAATGAAACAATGGGATTTGCTAACCTCATAACATTCGATGATAAAGATATATCTACTCAATATACTGCTCTTATGAGTAAAGTTATGACTAATGGAAATGGTAGAGTAAAGTTTCCAATTAATGAGCCGGCCGATGGTCTCAAAAAATCTCAAATTGAAGAATATCTAGATTTTTATAATGGTCCTGGATGCCAGCATATTGCAGTAGCTACTAATGATATTGTTAAAACAGTTACTGAGATGAAAGAAAGAGGAGTTGATTTTTTAATTATCCCAAATTCTTATTATGACACTGTGGGCGATAGAGTTGGAGAGATTATTGAGGATATGAAAGTTTTAAAAGAGCATGGTATTCTTGTAGATAGAGATGATGAAGGTTATTTACTTCAAATTTTCACTAAACCTTTCACAGATCGCCCAACATTATTTTTTGAAATAATTCAAAGAAGAGGAGCTCAATCTTTTGGTAAAGGAAATTTCAAAGCTTTATTTGAATGTATAGAAGCAGAACAAGCAAGAAGAGGAACGTTATAAAAACAATAAAAAAATGACACATTTAAAAAAAGGAGATACCGCACCAGTGATTGTTTCTGTTAATCAAAATGGAGAAGCTGTTAGTTTAGCTAACTTCAAAGGCAAGAAAATTATACTTTATTTTTATCCTAAAGATATGACGCCAGGGTGTACCATGCAATCATGTAACTTAAGAGATAATTATGATAAATTAATTGAATCTGGTTATGTTGTTTTAGGCTGTTCAGCTGATAGTCCTGCAAGACATTTGAAATTTATAGAAAAGCATAATCTTCCTTTTGATTTAATATCTGATGAGAAAAAAGAAGTTTTAAATAACTATGGTGTTTGGGGGTTAAAGAAATTTATGGGAAAAGAATATCATGGTATTAACAGAACTACTTTTATTATTGATGAAGATGGTATAATTGAAGAGGTTATTACAAAGGTTAAGACAAAAGAACATACAATGCAAATCTTGGAAAAAAATTAAAAAAGAATCCTAAAAACCTCTTCTATTTTTCCAAATTTCTGTATTTCTATATTAAATTTAGCTCCGCTTAATTTATTATATTTTGAAATAATAATTTTTTTGTAACCTAATTTTTCAGCTTCCTTGATTCTGTTTTCTATTCTATTAACTGCTCTAATTTCACCTGAAAGCCCAATTTCACCAGCAAAGCATACAAGCGTGTCTAATGAGATGTCTTGATCTGAAGAAAGTATAGAGCAAACTACAGCTAAATCAATCGCAGTATCATTAATTTTTATTCCACCAGTGATATTTAGAAAGACATCTTTAGCTCCAAGTTTAAAACCACATCTTTTTTCTAATACTGCAAGTAGCATATTCATTCTTTTGGTATCAAAACCTGTAGCTGAACGTTGAGGGTTTCCATAAACAGCAGTACTAACCAGAGATTGAATTTCTACTAATAATGGTCTAGCTCCCTCTATAGTTGCAGCGATTCCAACACCGCTAGTTGGAGTGTCTCTTTCGGATATTAATATTTCTGAAGGGTTGCTTACTTCTCTTAATCCATCCTGACTCATTTCATAGACTCCTAATTCTGATGCAGAGCCAAATCTATTTTTGACTGTTCTTAATATTCTGTATATGTAATTTCGATCACCTTCAAATTGTAAGACAGTATCAACCATATGTTCTAATACTTTTGGACCTGCAATAGCACCATCCTTGTTAATATGTCCAATTAGAAATACTGCAGTTCCTGTTTCTTTGGCATACCTTATTAATTCAGAGGTACATTCTCTAATTTGGGAAACACTTCCTGGAGTAGATTCTAAACTTGCAGTGTGTATTGTTTGAATAGAATCTATCACTAAAATATCTGGCTGGAGTTTTTTTATTTCTTTAAAAATATTGTTAGTTGAGGTTTCAGTTAAAATGAAGCAATGATTAGAATCCTTATTAATTCTCTCTGCTCTCATCTTGATTTGTTTCTCACTTTCTTCACCAGAAACATAAAGTATTTTTTTAGATTTAGAGCTTAAGGAAAATTGTAGTAAAAGTGTAGATTTTCCTATACCAGGATCGCCTCCAAGTAGTATTAAGGAACCAGGTACTATTCCTCCACCAAGAACCCTATTTAGTTCTTTATCATTTGTAATAATTCTTTTTTCATTACTATAGTCAATTTCACTAATTAATTTTGGGTGGTTAACTGTAGAGCTTATATACCCATCTTTTCCGGTTTCTTTTTTGGCAGTATGTTCTTCTACAAAGGTATTCCATTCGCTACATGAAGGGCATTTACCAAGCCATTTAGGTGATTGAATACCGCATTTTTGACAGAAAAAAGCAGTCTTAATTTTTTTAGCCATTATTGATTGTATCTAAAATATTTGTTGTAGAAAATCCTTTTGAGAGTGGTAATATGACTACTTTTCCTCCATATTTAGAAATAAAATCCTTTCCTATTACATCTTCTTTATTATAATCACCACCCTTTGTTATAATATTTGGTTTACTTATTTCTATAATTTTTTGTGGTGTTAGTTCTTCAAAAACAACAACTGCATCAACAAAAAACAATGATGCAATGGTTGCTAACCTGGCTTGTTGTTTTAAAATAGGTCTTGAATTTCCTTTTAATTCTTTAATTGATTTATCAGAATTAACCCCAATGATTAATTTACCACCTAAATCAGCAGATTTAGCTAGAATTTCAATATGCCCTAAATGAATTATATCAAAACAGCCGTTACTAAAAATGATTTTCTCACCATTTTTTTTCCATTTTTCTACTATTTTTTTAATTTCTGAAATAGAATAAATTTTAGACTTTATCTTTTTTAAGTTAGTCATTAATAATTTTTTTGTTAATAAACAACATAAATAGGCCTATAGATCCCATAATTATTGCAACAAAAGTTTGTCCAGTATGTACAATAATTGGATTTAAAATTGCCGGGTTATATTCATCGTATGTCAGAACACTTATAAACCCTTTATCAATATTAAGAGCTACTAATCCAACCATGACAATTACATGATATGAGCCGAAGCCTCCAGGAGTTGGTATCACCATTCCTATGCCACCTATAACAAGTAGAAATAGCGCATCAGAAATACCTAAATGAGATGTTTCAGGTATTGCATATAAACAGATATATGTCATAAGAAAATACATAATCCAAATACTTAAAGTATGAAACCAAAAAGACGCTTTATTTTTTATTTTTTTAATGCTTTTAAATCCTAATTTTAAGCCATCAATAAAATCTAGAAATTTTCTTTTATAAAGAGGTATTTTTTTTCTATTTTTTTTAAAGAAGTATATAAGTAATGATAGGATTACAATAAACCCTAACTTAATTAGATAATGACCATAAACAGGTTCGTCAAATACTGTTATAATAATACTATTACTCCACGAAGCTGATTCTTCTTTAGGAGGTAGATTTTGATATTCACTTATGGAATCTGTAATTTCTCTTGACTTTAGAACGATAGCTAATATAACGCCTACTAAAAGAAAAAAAAGATCAATAACCCTCTCAATAAGTATGGTGCCAAAAAGTTTGTCGACAGGAATATTGTCAGAATTTTTTAACGAGGTACATCTTGATATTTCTCCAGCTCTTGGTATGAATAAGTTTGTAAAATATCCAACAGAAACTGCAGAGATTGCGTTGATTCTACTTGTAGTATGACCTAAAGCATCAATTAGAATAATCCACCTCAAACCCCTGTTTATATAAGCTAAAGCCCCAAAAACCATGGATAATAAAACATAGAAATAATCAACTTTTAGTAAATCTCGTTTTAAACTATCAGGGTTTTTCCCAAAGAAGTAATAAAGGATACAGATCATAAATACAAATGAAAAAATTATTTTTAAAAATCTGAGGACCCTTTCTTTATTCATATTGTAAAACTATAAAATAATGTTATCTATTAGCCTAACTCCTGAAATATTAACAGCAATACATACCGCATATTTTGTGTTTTTTTCAAAAATTATTTTTGGTTTAAGAGTTGTAATATCTACAAAATCAAGGTACTCTACTTCAATCTTTTTAGATTTACTTAAGTTGTTTATTGCATTTTTTTTTAAATCTCGTAATGAAGTTTTTGTATAGTTCTTTTTACATTTTAATAATTGTTGGTATATTTTTGCACTATAAGTTTGATCATTTCTTGAGAGTAGTTTGTTTCTGGAGCTCATAGCCAACCCTTTTTTATCTCTTATAGTTGGACATCCAACAATCCTAATATCTATTCCATTTTTTTTCACAAGCTGCTTAATTATTAAAAGTTGCTGTAAATCTTTTTCTCCAAAAAAAGCATGAGTTGGTCTTATGAGTTTAAATAATTTCTCTATAATCATAGCTACTCCATTAAAATGATTAGGTCTATACTTACCCTCTAGATATTTTTCAAGATTATTAAATTCATACTTTATTGTCTTTTCATTTTTTTCATATAAATCTTCAGATTTTGGCATGTACACAATATCGCATTTTGATTCTTCAAGTAATTTTAAGTCACTTTCAGTAGTTTTTGGGTATTTTATAAAATCATTTAGATTATTAAATTGTTTTGGATTAATAAAAATACTACATATTGATATGTCGCATTTTTTTTTACTTTCTTTAATTAGTGATATATGCCCTTCATGTAAGGCTCCCATGGTAGCAGTTAAACCAATTGTATGGCTATTAATTTTTGAAGCAATATAATCTGCTAATTTTTTTTTTTCTTTAAAGATAATCATACTAATTGCATACTATATATTAGATGTTATATTACTAACAAATCTAATTCAAAATGCCTTATTTACCATATTTTTTTTTATATTTTTGTAAACTAATTATTTGCACATGGAAAAGAAAAAGATATTATATATTTCCCAGGAAATATTTCCTTATATGAATCAATCAAGTATGGGAGATTTAAGTGGTGTATTGCCTCAATTAATGCAGGAAGAAGGTAAAGAAATAAGAATCTTTTTGCCAAGATTTGGAACAGTAAATGAGAGAAGACATCAGCTACACGAGGTTATAAGGCTTTCAGGTATGAACCTTATAATAGATGATTTTGATCATCAACTAATAATAAAGGTAGCTTCAATTCAACAACAGCGAATGCAGGTTTATTTTATTGATAATGAGGAGTTTTTTCCAAGACGGCAAATGTTTCATGATTTTGATGGCAAGTTTCTTGAAAATAACGATGAAAGAATGATATTTTACTGTAAAGGAGTAATAGAGACTGTAAGAAAACTAGGATGGTCTCCAGATATAATTCATTGTCAAGGATGGTTTACAGCATTGGTTCCCATGTATATCAAGAAGCTATATTCAGAGGATCCTTTATTTGAAAATACTAAAGTTATTTATTCTGTTTTTGATAATGGTTATAAAGGTAAATTAAGAGATACTATTATTGATAAATTACTCTTTGAGAATTTAGAAAAGAGTGATCTTTCTGGTTTAAAAGATTTAAGTGTAAACAACTTAAATAAATTTGCTATTTCTTATTCAGATGCTATTATTCAAGCCAGCAAAGATCTTAATAAGACCGTTATTTCTAATATTGTAAGTTCTGGGAAACCATTTTTAGAATTCCCAGGTCATGAGGATTATAAAAAAGCATATATTGATTTTTATAATAATTTTATAGAAGAAGAAGTCAAGGCTTAATTTATGAAAAATAGATATTTATATAAATTCTACTATTACATTTTTTTATTTTCTATTTTATTTATTTTTTCTTGCAAAGACACTGATGTTGTTGGTCTTGAGGTTCAGCCTTCTTCTGATAGAATTGAAATCTCTAGTAGCAACTTTGGTCAAAATGATTCATTATTTAGTATTACAATTTCTACCGAATCTGTAGACTCTTTAAGGTCAGATGAAACTTCTTCTTTACTTTTAGGAAGTATGTTTGATCCAATTTTCGGGTTTATTCACAGTTCTTTTTTTACACAGATTTCTCTTTCTGAGAGTAATATTGATTTAGGTGATAATCCAATAGCAGATTCTGTAGTTTTTTCTTATTCCTATTCTGGATATTATGGTGATCTAACTTCCTTTAATGAACTTGAGGTTTATTATTGTACAGATAATATATATAAAGATTCAATTTACTATTCAAACTATGCTCAATCTGATTGTGACAATTCCTTAAATGGTTTACTTGCTTCATTTGAAATAAATAGTGACACATCTATTTCACCAACTCTAAAAATGAATTTAGGTGGTGGTATTGGCCAACAAATTTTAGATATGGGTACTGATGATTTATTAATAGACAATGAAACCTTTAAAGATAATTTTGGTTATTTTAAGATAATCCCTAACACTCCTTTTAGCCATAGTATGGCTTTAAACACAATCCTATATCTTAATCCATCAGGATCAAATACAGTTTTTACAGTTTATTATCATAATAATTCTAGCGATTCTCTTAGATTAGATTTTGTGTTAGATGGAGAATCGGCAAGAATTAATATATTTAATGAAAAACCACTTTCTGTTTTGAATTTAGGTGCAGATTTCGCTTATGTTCAATCTATGGCTGGATTTAAAAGTAAGCTTGTTCTTCAAAACACTAATCTTTTAGCAGGAGCATTAGAAGGTAAGGCAATTAATAAGGTTACATTATCTTTTGATATTGAAAATGATGAAAACTATCCTGCACATGAAAATCTTTCATTGGTAAGAGTTGATAGTTCAGGTAATAATATTTTCCTTTCTGATTATATAACTGAGGGAGTGACTCATTTTGGTGGATCTTTAAATAATGATCAATACACTTTTAATATTACAAGATATTTTTATAATTTATTATATGATTCTTCTTTTACATCAGATCTATACTTATTATCTTCTGGGGGATCAATAAATGCTAATAGAACAGTAATAAACAATAGTTCTCTAAAGATTACTGTTTTGTATTCTGATCTTTAATGGTTTTAGTATTAATTAGTGGTAAATTTGAAAATTAAAATTATGTTTCTTTAATTAATATTACAATTAAATGTGTGGAATAGTAGCATATGTAGGAGGTAGAAGAGCTTTTCCAATTTTGATAAAAGGTCTTCAGCGACTTGAATATAGAGGCTATGACAGTGCTGGAGTTGGATTGATAAACGATAAAAAAATCATAACTTATAAACAAGCTGGAAAAGTATCTGATCTTTTAGAATTTATAGGAGATAGTGATACAAGTGGATCAATTGGTATTGGACATACACGATGGGCGACTCATGGCCCTCCTAGTCAAATAAACTCTCATCCTCATTCTTCTTCAAATTCTCAATTTTCTTTAATTCATAATGGTATTATTGAGAATTATTCTTCACTTAAGAAAGTTTTAGAAGAAAAGGGACATGTTTTTAAAAGTGATACTGATTCAGAGGTTTTAATGCATTTAATTGAAGATGTATATAACAATGGAAATGATTTAGTTGATGACCCTAAATGGGATGATGATGATGATAACACCTTATTTAAAGCAATTAGAGTAGCATTAAACGAAGTAGTTGGAGCTTACGCTATCGTTGTATTAGAAGAGGGAAATCCAAATGAATTTTATGCTGCTAGAAAAGGCTCTCCTCTAGTAATAGGAATAGGGAATAGTGAGTATTTTGTAGCATCTGATGCTTCTCCAATAATAGAGTATACTGATAAAGTTATATATTTAGAAGACGGTGAGGTAGCTAAATTAAATAAGAATCAGGATGTTGTTATTAAGACTATTTTAAATGAAGATAAGAGTCCATATATACAGAAGCTTGAGCAGAGTTTAGAGTCAATTGAAAAAGGTGGTTTTGATCACTTTATGCTAAAAGAGATATTTGAACAGCCCAAAAGTATTACTGATACCATGAGAGGTAGGATTAATCCTAAAACAAATGATATTATTTTAGGAGGTATTAAAGAATTTGAATCGCAGATAGTAGCTGCAGAAAGAATAATAATTATTGCTTGTGGCACTTCGTGGCATGCAGGATTGATAGGAGAATATATTATTGAAGATTTAGCAAGAATCAACGTTGAAGTTGAGTATGCTTCAGAATTTCGTTATAAGAATCCGATTCTAACAAATAAGGATATTGTAATAGCTATTTCTCAATCTGGTGAAACTGCAGATACATTATCTGCTTTAGAAATTGCTCAAGAAAAAGGGGCTTTAACACTTGGTATTTGCAATGTTGTTGGATCATCTATTACTAGAGTAACATCAGGTGGAGTATACACGCACGCTGGTCCTGAAATTGGGGTAGCTTCAACAAAAGCTTTTACTGCTCAAGTTACTGTTCTGTCTTTAATTGCCCTTCGTTTCTGCCAGCTTAAAAAGACAGTTCCTAGAGGAAATTATAATTTCTTAATCAAAGAACTTATTGAAATTCCTAAAAAAATTGAAAAATTATTATCTCTTAATAAAGATATTATGAAAATTGCAATGGTATTTAAAGATGCAAGTAATTTTCTTTATTTAGGTAGAGGATTTAATTTCCCAGTTGCATTAGAGGGGGCTCTAAAATTAAAAGAAATATCATACATACACGCTGAGGGTTATCCAGCTGCTGAGATGAAACACGGTCCAATTGCTTTGATTGATGAAGAAATGCCAATTGTTGTGATTGCAACACGCAAAGAAAATTATGAAAAAATAATAAGTAATATTCAGGAGGTAAAAGCTAGAGGTGGAAAATTAATAGCAATTGTTACAGAAGGAGATATAGAAGTTAAGTCAATTGCTGATTACTGTATTGAGATCCCTAAATGTTTTAGAGAACTTACTCCATTAATTAACATTATACCTCTCCAATTATTATCATACCATATTGCTTTAATGAGAAATTGTGATGTTGATCAACCAAGAAATCTAGCTAAGAGTGTTACGGTTGAGTGATTTTGTATCCGATTTTTAGATTCTAAAACTTCCTTATTTAAATTGTAAATTCTTGTGATTGATTTTTAAGTGTTACCATTCACTTTAAGTATTCCATTAATTATTATGAATTGGTTTCAATCTTGAATGTTAGAACATAGGGGTTCCGACTAATATTATATTTCTAATAGTACTACATTAATACATGTGATGTTTCCGTGAGAATATTCGATTTAATCGACTAACTCCAAATGTATGGGGGAGATGTTGATTAGTAAATCAATACGTTAAAATCAAATATTTTGTATGATTAAACCTACCCCCTCATTATGTTATATATATTTGTAGTATGATAGAAGATAAGTTATTATTAAAAAAATTATATAATAATCTAATTAATGATGAAGATTTTGATCGATTAGAATTAGGTTTAAATCAACCAAATATTTTTGAGATTCTTAAAATTTCAAAAACAGAAATAAGACACTCTAATTTTCTTTCATGGTTAATTAACCCAAAAGGGTCACATGGTTTAGGAGAAATCTTTTTAAAGAAGTTTTTGAGAGAAGTTTTTTCTTCTGAAAAATCAACTAATATAGATCAGATAGAAGTTAATAAGATAGATTATTCAAATGTTGAGATTATACGAGAATGGAAAAATATTGACTTATTAATAATATTAGATGATATTGTTATATCCATTGAAAATAAAGTTTATTCAAAAGAACACTCTAATCAATTAGTTAGATACAGAAAAATAGTGGAAGAAGAATTCCCTAAAAAAAGAAAATCATTTGTTTATCTAACTCCTGAAGGTCTTGATTCAGAACAAGAGTCTGAGGTTTATATACCATTATCATATAATTTTATAATAGAATCAATAGATAGAGTATTAGAGATATATAAAGAATCAGTGAGTAATAAAATTAAAAATTATTTAATGGATTATTCCGTTATATTAAAACGAGAAATTATGGGAAATGATAAATTAACAGAACTTTCAAATAGAATTTATAAAAACCACAAAGAGATACTTGATTTTATTTTTGAAAAGAAACCAGATATATTAGATGATGTAAGATTCTGGTTGACAAATATTTTAAAAGAAAGAGGATTTATAGTTGGGTCAGAGAATAAATACTATGTTCGATTTACAACTAAAAAAATAAATGATTTAACATATTATAATAAAGTAAATTATGGATGGAAATTAAGAGAATCATTTTTATTTGAGTTTGTACTAAGAAAAAATGTAAATAAATTTACATTCAAACCTGTTATTTCACCATCAGACCCTAATTACAATACTCAAAGATTATCTGATATATTCATGACTATTAAGGGAAGTAAGAAACCTTCTGGATCAAAATGGTTAGTTCATCAGACTTCAGTACATAAATTTGATTTTAATTTAATCAATGATGATGATGAGATTGATATTAAGAAGGAATTAAATAAAATTATAGATAAAATAACTCCAACCGTTGAGAAATACGAAAAAGTATTCGAGGATAATAAGACAGAATTAATTCAGATGAAAAATAGTTAGACCGAGACCGTCGTTGAGGTCTATTTATGTTTAATTTTTTTATCATCATTTAGATACCAAGTTTCACCAGTTTCAGTATTTAAAAGAAATCCCCTTACATAATGACCTTGATTCATTTGAGAATGAATTTCATATTTATTATTTTTTTCAGTTGTGTAAGTTGTCCCCATTAAAATTAATGGTAATACAATTACACAAATACCAATAATAATTCCAGTTGTTAAATTGTTCTTTGTTTTCATTGTTTTAAATTTTGATTAATAAGACCAAACTTACAAGATTTACTCAGAATATCTGAAGATGTATTTAATATTTTCAATTTTAGAATCAAAACTTCTGTTAATTCTGTTTTCTCTAATCTTACCTTTACTGTAAATTGTGTAGATGTATGAATTCTTTAATATACTATTTGTTCTTACACTCCGATAACCTTTTTCAGTTAGAATGTGTGATATTCTTCTATAACCAATTCCTCTTTCTTCCTTAAGGAACTTTACTAATCTATATAGTTTTTGTTGGTAGGTATTGTAATGAG
>Ga0257121_1000170_pt1 | contig 56343 bp, 56 predicted proteins | sample SI106_100metaG_FD_190180 | JGI IMG/M metagenome (GOLD analysis project Ga0257121, IMG submission 190180) | Marine microbial communities from Saanich Inlet, British Columbia, Canada - SI106_100 | ecosystem: Environmental > Aquatic > Marine > Inlet | place: Canada: British Columbia | collected...
CTCCGAATGATGTCTTCTGCGAATACCAGTCTAGCTCAATCTGTGAGAGTGCGTCGATTCAATTCGGGGTAAGGCGAGTAGAAGGACATCCAGCATCACAAGTGTAGGTAAAAGGAAAGCAGCACGATTGTAAGAAAGTTGGATTTCATTATCCCGGTTATCGCTTCGTGACCGGTAATGTTTGAAGATTAATGTTGGTCGGTTGGTTGTCCGTGAGCGGGTTTTGTACGGACTTTTTCCATCGCAATTTCCACAGTGCTATCGATTTCGCGCAGGGTCTTGCTCAGGCCAATAAACGCGGCTGTAACCACGACCAGCGCAATGCAAGCACCCAGTATTGCATTTGCAGCGCCAAAGTAGTCTGCTGCGATGGCCATAGGAAATACCCCGAGGGGAGTCAGACCAAACGACATCATCATAAAACTACTCATTCGCCCCCTGACACTATCATCCACTAAAATTTGAACTGTCGCGTTATTGACGGTCTGGAATGCGCTAGCGCAGAGGTTCGCCAGGGCAAGGGGCAGCAACGCAAGGTAGAAAATACTTGTCTGGGTAAACACGCCCAGCAACACTGCAAAGCCTATAACCGTTACACACATTAACTGCAGCCTCTCGGACTTGTCTCCACGCCTTGCGATCCAGATCGAACCCAGTACGCCGCCAACGCCGCCGGCGCCCATGAGAATACCGATGCCTGTTTCGCCCGTTTGCCAGCTTTGTTCCACGAGCATGACTAATAGACTTTGAAACGGCATCGCGAGAAACATGGGTACCAGGCCAAAGAGAAGACAAACCATCACTGGTTTGTTGACTTTGATGTACTGAAACCCATAAACGATATCCGCCAGAAGCGGCTGCTTTCCTCCCTCGGGTTGAATCGCAATATTGCGTTTGACGAACAGCATACAAATTACGGCTGCACCGTACAGCAAGGTTGAGACGATGTAAGCTGCCACAATCGAAAACTGAGCAATGATAATCCCGGCCATCGCAGGTCCGGCGACTCGACTCAGATTCATGGCACCGCCTGAAATCGCCATGGCACTTTGAATGCGCTCGTGACCGACAACGTTGATAGTAATCGCCATCCTTGCAGGCATGATAAACGGAAAAGCGCAGCCGGCTATAAATGCAGTGCAGAGCAGGTGCCAAAACTCTAGTTGCCCCAGCAGCAGCAGAATCAAGATAAAAATTTCGTTTCCCGTAATAAGGCACTGCCCAACAATGACCAGCTGGCGCCTCTCAACGCGATCGGTTATCGCGCCACCAATCATTGATGCAAACATCATTGGCACGGCGACAACGAGGTTGATGTAGGCGAGCGATTGGGCTGAACCCGTTAGGTCCCAAGCAAGAATGCTACGGGTCAATATTTGGCCCTGCATAGCAAAGAAAAACGCGACATTACCGACGAAAAGCCACCTAAACTCAGGGATCGACAGTACTGAAAAAACACCGGGCTTGCGAATAGAAGGCTCTATCGAAGGGGTGGTGATGGTCAAGCATCCTTAAATGAATCGGAAATTAGAAGCAGACGTAAGGTCTCTTCTGTAGAAGCGGCCAGAGTATAACGCAATCAGGCACAATGAGTGGCGAGTTGCTCGAGCCACTTTTAGCATCCGCTGTTAAAAGTTCACTTAACCATGCCTTCCCTAGTATGCTTTGGGCAACCCAAGAAAAGGAACCGCTACGATGTCCATCGCCGAAGAAGTTAAGTTCGACAACCCGCACCTGCGAAAAAATAACGAACCTGTTTATGATGAAATCACAGCAGAAAACCTCGAGGTGATTGGTGAGATCCCCAGCGATGTTGAGGGCAATTTCCTAAGAGTTGGACCGAACCCCTACTACGTGCCAGATGAGGCTAAGTATCACATCTTTGATGGTGATGGGATGATTCATGGTGTTCATCTCAAAGATGGGAAGGCAACCTACCGGAATCGATTTATCGATTCGCCAGGGCTACGAGAAGAGCGAGAGAAAGGTGGGTGGATTTACCCCGGCCTTAATATGTTCGGTGAATACATTGCTCGTGGTGAAATGCCAGGCAATAAAAATACTGGCAACACGGCGATGGTTCACCACCAAGGTCAATTGTTCGCAATGATGGAAGGCGGTACACCCTATCGGATATCGCTGCCGGAACTGACGACGGAAGGCGAACACGACTTTAAGGGCACGCTGACGCATAACTTTACGGCGCACCCTAAGGTGGATGCTAAAACCGGAGAGATGATGACCTTTGGCTATGGTATTACACCACCATTTTTGACCTATTCAGTCGTTGGTGTTGACGGAACGGCAGGGCACACCACTGAGATTGAAATCCCGAAGCCTGTCATGATGCATGATTGTGCAATCACCGAAAACTATACGATCTTCCCTGATCTTCCTCTTGTATTTGACCTGGAGAAAATGATGTCAGGTGGCGGGCTTGTAAACTGGGATCCGCAAAATGGCTGCAGGATAGGTATCGTGCCTCGATTGGGCGATGACACTTCTATACGGTGGTTCGAGATTGAAGAAAGTTTTTTGTTTCACGTGGCGAATGCGTGGGAAGAGGGCGATGAGGTGGTTTTCCAGGCATGCCGTTCAAACAGAGGCGGCATTGAAACCAGCGAAGACACTCAAGTGCAGGACCAACTGGGTCAGTTGCATGAGTGGCGATTCAATATGGGGACCGGTGACGTCATCTCCAAACCAATCGATCGACAATATTATTGCGACTTTCCGAGAATTCATGACGAATTGGTCGGGCACAAGAATCGATATACCTACGCCGCCAGGTTTCGTGTTCAGGATATGCCGGTCTTTGATGGCGAGATGAAATACGACAATGAAACCGGTGAGATTCAGGTGCATCAGTTCGGTGACGGTCGGGAATCGGGTGAAGCGGTTTTTGCGCCTCGAATAAATGCCAAGTCGGAAGATGACGGGTATGTTATTTGTTTTGTCTATGACGAGAACCTGGGCACGAGTGAATGCCAGATTATTGATGCGCTCCGGTTTGAAGACGAGCCTGTGGCGCGGATCAAAATCCCTCAGCGTGTGCCGCATGGCTTTCACGCGTCTTGGGTTCCCGCGAGTCACTCGTAGCGAGTCAAACGCCGAAAAGAAATGTGCGCACCGCATAGCCTTTGCTCTAGCAGTATTGCGTGCTAAGCCGGGCGTGGTTTCGTTAACACTATGTCATAGCCCTGTTCTTCTGAGCATGTCATGACCTGATCAAACGCTTTAGTGAACGTGATATTTCACTTAAAGTAACGGTATATTATTCCTTGCACGAGTGCGTGTTAGAGAGTTTCGGCCATTTTTTTACTCCGCAATGTGGAAATAGTTAAATATGAAAACAGTCACGGTACAAGAGCTCTATGTGTATCCCGTCAAAGGTTGTAATGGCAGCCCTGTCGAGGCGTTAGATATTACAGAACAAGGCATTGTCGGTGACCGCGAATTTAGTTTCGTTGGCGATGGAGGTGTCCTGATTGAACAAAAACAATACCCGAAGATCGCTTCGGTTCAGGTGGAACAGACCAGTGAAGGGCTCGTTTTCAAGCATGAGGCAGAAGGCTCAATTCTCCACAAAACAAGAACCGAGGGTAAGTCGGTACCCGCAAAATGGGTATTAGACGAATTTGAAGGTACGGATCAGGGTGATGAGATTTCGCAGTGGATATCTCACATTTTAGATATGCCTATTCGATTGATTCGGATTAATCAGCCTTGGACGGTCAACTTCCCGGTGCCAGATATGGCCCGTCTTCACGGTAAGTCTAAACGACGATTTACAGCAGCTTCTGAATTGTCGCTAACAAACCTCGCTTCTTTAGAAGCGCTTAATGCCGATCTAGACGTGCCTATTCCCATGGACAGGTTTAGATCCAATATTGTTATAGATGGCATAGCCGCTTACGAAGAAGATGAGATGGATTTTGTCGTGGGTGAGAACGTTGAGATATTGCAGGTCACACCAGCAGAACGTTGCGCAATAATTTCTACAGATCAGAAAACCGGCGACCGACCGGAGAACAATATTTTTGAGGTTCTGAGAAAAACTCGCGTCAAAACGGAAGGTAAGTTTGGCAGTGGATTGATCTTTGGTAACTACATGACCGTGAAGAAACCAGGCAAGCTTTATTTAGGTGATCAACTGACCTTTGAGCCGGCGGCTAAGATCGGTGTGTCCAATGGTTCAGACTGAGAAGCTGAAACGCTATTCGTGATGTCGTTGAATAAGGCCGGTACCAGATAGAGCGCGAGGATGGCTGAGCCGGTGCCACCGTTATAATTGTTCGGTGACAGCCCGGTCAGCTGCGTCAATTGCACCATCGATATAAGCGTAAGCGCTTGCATCGGAGTTTGCGATGGATATGCGCCCTACCTGCGCCCGCCCATCGATATGGGGACCCTTGTAACGACCGAAGCTTGGGTCGTCCCACAAATCATTGTACTCATAGGCGTAACCATGTGGCCATCGATTCACAGTGATGGCCGCAATATCACGCCCGGCATCAAAACCGCCACCGCCGAGTGCGCCGCTCATTTGCGAGACGATTTTTTGCTCAAAATTATCGAAACTCATTTCATACAAGTCTCGTCGACCAGCCTTGTGCTGCTCTAACGAACTCATGCCGCTGTCCGGCCGCGCGGGAACGTAGGTACCATGAATGACGGTCGGCTGATCAGGGCTGCTGGTGAAGTTGTAGCCGCCCATGCTGACAGGGAAATCCATACCAAAAGAATGCATCAACGATGGTTGCGCGACATTCACCTGCCGGATCCCCAGATTGTCGAAGGCCTGCCAGTTGCGCAATGCAATGCTGATGTACACCAGCGGTACTTTTGTCACTGAGTTTATCGCCACAGTTTGCTTGTCAGTCAATTCGTTACAGATGTGAGGCAGCATTCCCAGATAGCCTGCGTAGATCACATGTTTGCCGCGCACATTATGTGTTTTATTGCTATTGACGTAGGTGATATCGACTGCCTTGCCGTCTGGTGTATTGCGCATATTGACGCCGGTGCTGTTGAGCCGAATGCGTACATTCGAGCCAGGGATATCAAGGAGATCGTAGTCAACGGTAGCCCGAACCAGATCTTCCATTGTCGAACCAGGTATCGCCTCCGGAATCAGCTTTCTGACCAGCGATCGGGCAACCCCGGCATTGCCATCCGGAAAATGGAATATATAGGGCTCATCGCGATCCGCCAACCACCCACGATCTTCCGAGGTCAGCCCCAAATTTTGGGTACCCGGGTTTGACCATCGAGCCCCCTCCATTGCGCTGCAGGCATCCCAACCCACACCCCAAATCCCGCGAGGCGTGTCGCGAAAAATGTCGGTAACTTCCTTTGGTGTGCCTGTGTAGTTGTGAACAAAGTCGGTGTAACTCATGCTGAGGAGATGCTTGACCTTCTCGTCATGACCGAGGTCAGGCAGGTAGTCCGTGTCACTTGCCAACAGCTTGAGCGTCGCTGCTTTTGCCTCAGGGGAAATCGGATAACCGGCAATGACTTTCTCCTGGTTGAGCGATCCGTCGCTGTCGAACCAGTTGCCAAACACATTGTCTGTCAAAACGTCCTTTCCGTAGACCTCCGATGGAAAATACAACGAGCTGCCAAGATCACGCTTCTTGAAATAATCCTGATCGAAGTATTCGTAGAATGGATCCGTGTTGATCCCAATGTCGCGCAATACACCGGTTGATGCTTTTGAATAGTTGCCCGGACCATCGATAGACTGACTGCCGCCATAACAAATAAGTTTTTTGCCATCGACATCAAATTCATTACGCTTGGCGTGGCCACCAAAGTCGTCATGATTATCCAGAATCAGAATCTTTTTATCCGCGCCTGCGCGCTGCTGATAGAGCAGCGCGGCTGACAAGCCGGACACGCCGCCGCCGACAATGACAAGGTCGTACAAATCATCCGTACGTTGCTTGGGCGCGGGGAAACGCGCTCCTCCCCAGGATACGGCATGCGAAATTTCAAAGGATCCGGCGTGGCTGCCGCGCATTCCAGTAAGAGACGGTGGATAGAATGACTGGCTTTTTGCGAACAATTCCAGAGGTGACAATGCGGTGCCAGCGGCAAGGCTCAGCGCCGCGCCACCCAGAAAATCGCGCCGTGAAATCTTCAGCTTTTCCGCCACTAATAAATCCTCAGTCGTCGAGCGTCCTATTGTAGATGAGTCTACCACCAGGGTAGGTCTGGTCGACCATGATATCCATAACCTGAGTGGACCAACTATTTAGCAGTGAAGGTAAGCCGAGGGACGAAGCAATACCGCCCCTGTTCCGGAAAGCATAGATTCTTTAGCTGCCGTGTTGATCATAATCAACATAGAAATTGGCCGGCACATATGTTGCTACCCCTCAAAGCCCGTCAACACATTCACCACATTGACGCCAATTTCATCAATATCGTATCCCCCCTCCATAACAAACAATGTTGGGATATTCAGACTACCGATCATCTCCCCGGTGGTGAGAAAATCGTCTGTAGTCAATTTGAAAAAACTAATCGGATCATTCTCAAAGGCATCCACCCCAAGAGACACCACCAGAAACCGCGGCGAGAACTGCCCGATGTGTTCCAGGGCATCCGACAATGAATCCCGCCACTGCGCGAACTGCGTACCCGGAGCCATGGGATAGTTTCGGTTATAGCCGATACCTGCACCGGATCCCGTCTCATCGGCATACCCGAGAAAATGTGGAAATGCATCTTCGGGATCTCCGTGCAAGGAACAGAAAAGCACATCATCGCGGTCGTAAAATATATCCTGTGTCCCGTTGCCGTGATGAAAATCTATGTCCAGAACAGCCACTCGCCCGGCGCCGTTAGCGCATAAATGCTGCGCTGCAATGGCGGCGTTATTTAAAAAGCAGTAGCCGCCAAACATGTCGCGGGCGGCGTGGTGGCCGGGCGGCCGACACAGAGAAAAGATACCGCTGTCTCCCTTCAACAAGTCCGTTGCTCCGGTTAGTGCAACATCTTTAGCAGCCAGCGCCGCTTGCCAGGTGCCCTCAGAGATCGACGTCTCCGCTGCAAGCGCGTAGTACCCCACCTTGCCTTCGATGTCGCGGGGTACCCGACATTGCATGCGTCTGGCAGGCCAGACGTTGGCGATTACCTCTCCGGCGTAACCTTTTTTCTGCCATTCCTTCCAGACGGTCTCCAGGAATGCCACGAAATCCGCATCGTGCACAGCCAAGACCGGATCCAGGGAAAACATGTCCGGATCGCTAATCTCACCCAACCCGGACTCAACTAACGCCTTGAGGATGATGTCGGCACGCGATGGTCGCTCAAAGGGTTGGACAAGTTCCCCACCGTAGAGCTCTGTTTTGGCGTCCCGCAACCGGTGCTGTTCGCTGTAGATGGTTTTCATATGGCAATTCCTGTCCTGATATCACTACGCTAGCATCAACCGAAGGCAACAGCGCTGATCAGCGCTCGATGGATCTTCGTGCCCCGTTTCGGCGTCACCCGGTTACAACCCGGAGCCATCCTCAGAATAGATTACCCAAATCTTGGTATAGCCGTCAGTATCCCAAACGCCGATCCATTCTTTGGGCACCGTTACCCCTTCACCAACGTTGATAACCTGCACGGAGCCATCCGCTGAAGTCAATGTAACGCCGCCTTCGAGAAAAAACATGAATTCATCAACACCGTATGGCTCCTTGATCTCGAAACGAGTTTTACCGGAACGATACATGCCAGAGGCAAACTTCTTGTCGCTGCTCAATAATGTCGTGACATCAAGCGTAACGTGACCGTCTTTGTGTTTTGATTCAAGCATATCCGAGCGCTCGAATATCGTGCCTGAGATATCTGACTTGCTGAGTTTTGCTGGCAACACGGTGCCTTCACGGTCCGCTGCGATCGCCGCGGAAATTCCAAGAATGGTAATACCAACTGTAACAAGAAATTTTTTCATTGATCTGACCTCGTTGAGAAAATTCACTACCAATAAGCGAGTACAGCGTAACCCGCTAAAAAATTTTTTGGGCCTTAAGTGCGTAGGTAAGAAGTGGTTCCATGGTCCCCACGACACAGCCTGCCAGCGCGGCGATGGCTGACCAGAAGCCTCCGCCAGGATCTATTCTAAACATGCCTGATGAAGATACTTTTGTATTCCTGGAAAAACACGCTTTATACTTGCCATTCTGCTGTGAGCAATTGGATCAAGATAAAGCGGTTTGGGACCGGCAGCGATACATCGAACAGCCGCAGTTATGCGCTGGGGATGGTCCTGTCATTGGTTTCCGGGCATTGGTTTCCGGGCATTGGTTTCCGGAATTTTTCCGGCAATTTTAGGCGGGGAGTCAGTGGGATAAATACCGTGACTCGGCTTTGAAACGAAAAATTTAACGCCAGGCGACCCAATATGGAATACGATTACATCATCGTTGGCGGCGGGTCAGCCGGCTGCGTGCTAGCAAATCGGTTAAGCAACCTACCAAGCACTCGTGTGTTACTGTTGGAAGCCGGTCGCTCGCATCGTCACCCTTTGATTAATATTCCTCTGGGCTATGGTAGCACTACGGCTTCACCGGCATTTTCCTACCAGTTCAAATCAGAACCTGACCCAGGCACCAACCTACGGCAACATCACCTACCTCGAGGTAAATGTCTGGGTGGCAGTTCATCCATTAATGGCATGATCTATATTCGCGGCCAGGCCAAGGACTTTGACCTATGGGCGCAGGCAGGCGCAACTGGATGGGACTGGGAATCAGTTAAACCTTACTTCGTCGACAGTGTCGATCAGTCACGAGGACCGAGCCCATGGCACAGCACCAAAGGTCCGCTGCGATTAGAGGATATTAAATTCAAACTGCCGGTCTGTGACGCACTGATTACGGCAGGGATAAAAGCGGGCCTCGCCTACAATGAAGACTTTAACAGCGCAGACCAGGAAGGTATCGGCTATTACCAGACTACCATGCGCAATGGCAGGCGCTGGTCTGCTGCAAATGCTTATCTGGATGGCATTAAAAACCGACCCAATCTAACCATCAAAACCCATGCCCCGATTGACCGAATTGTTTTTGATAAAGATCGGGCCATTGGCGTCATTGCCAATGGCCAGGAAATAACCGCAACAAAAGAGGTGATCGTCTGTGCTGGCGCCTATAGCTCACCTCAATTACTACAGATATCCGGTGTGGGACCCAAATCAGTTCTTGGGCACCTTGATGTTAACCCGGTGGCATATCGAGAACAGGTCGGTGAAAACCTCCAGGACCATGCTGGCCCACCCATGGCGTGGCGGTTAAATCACCATCAGGATAGCGTTAACAAGGAACTGGGCCCGCTAGGGTTGATTCGTAATGCCATCACTTATGCACTGACTCGATCCGGAGTGCTGAGCATGCCCGCTGCAGCGGTGGGGATATTCGCCCGCAGCAATGAACATATTAGCCGCCCTGACTTGCAGTTCCACTGCCTGCCGGTGAGTGGCAGAGACTCAGATGACCCTGCTCAGCAGCAGGTAGACGCGTTTCCTGGTTTTACCATCATGCCTTATCTCATGCATCCAAGGTCGAGGGGAAAGGTCTACGCAAAATCGCCGGACGCATGCTTAGATCCGATTATTGAAGTCAATTACTTTGCCGACGAACAGGACCTGGAAGCGGTGGTCAGTGGTATGCGCCTTGCCCAACGCATAGTTGAAACAGAACCTTTTGCCGCAGCAGTAAGCGAACGTATAAGGCCTCTTGCTGATGTTAATACGGATTCGGACTATGCTGCCTATGCAAGGGACCACGCGCATACCGGCTATCATCCCGTAGGAACCTGTCGAATGGGGAGCGATCCCGAGGCCGTGGTCGACCCGCAGTGCAGGGTCTATGGTACCCGCAATCTTCGGGTGGTTGATGCATCGGTCATGCCAAGCCTGGTATCCGGGAATACCCATGCAGCCACTATCATGATTGCAGAAAAAATTGCCGCAGGGTTGACCCAAGAGAAGCCAACCACCCACCTCTAGCAACTCAAGATGCTAATAGCGACAAGCGAAGGCGAGCAACTTACCCCTCTTTTAGCAATAGGACATGTCTGTCCTTTCAGCAGCGCAATAGCAGGCTTTTTCTTTAGGCATGAAAAAACCCGCCGAAGAGGGTTAGTTTTTATCTTACTGACACGCCTTAGTTTCCATCGCGCTACGGACGGTGCCCACCAGAAGAATTACCACATCACGATGTCCTAAATTTGAACGATCAACAGCATTCACCATACAAGACCGTTCTTCGGAAAATATGGTTTATACTGCCTATTTTCAAAGACACGCTTCAATCGCTGGGCCCACGTCATTGAATAGGTCTTGCCCCGGGTAGATTGTGAGACCTGCTCCGATTCATCTTCTGGCTTTCCTGGCACAACATGCGCTCTCAACTTGCTCCGAGGCGAGAACACGCCATGAAACCGGGTGACGAGTAACGTGTTCGACAGATTGATCGCTGCTCGCAACGTGCCGGTTGGCGCCAACTGATTGATGACGTTTCGATCAACAGACATCCAGGTTCCCTTAACAAATCAGAGCACCAATTCTATCAGCACCCGATTCCTGTCGGTGGTGTACTATCAAGGCTCAAGCCATTGGATCGATTATGAAAGCCCAACACCCCAACGTTATGACCGGCTATCCCCCGGAACGCGACAGTCAGGTTACCTTTGCCAACTACACCATAACCCCGTTTAACACCTGGGGCTTTCGTAACATGGATTCTGTGACGCGGACCGCAATGTTACCTCGCGGCGGATCATTACCCGTGATGGAGGAAGCACTGGATGCAACGCTCAATGAACGCGTAATCACCGATGCAGATGGTGCCGGGCGCTCGCTCGACGATTTGCTCCAAACACACAACGCTGATGGCTTTCTAATGTTGCGTGACGGCAAGATCAAATACGAGAGCTACTGGAATGGCTACTCTGAACATCAGCGCCACATCTGGTATTCAATGACCAAATCGCTGGTTAGTACCGCGTTTGGGATACTCGCTGAGCAACACAACCTTGATCTCAGTGCCTCACCGGCCATCTACATTCCGGAACTTGAAGGTTCCGCGTTTGAACGGACCACTTTGCAGGACGTTTTAAACCACGCATCGGCGCTCGCATTCAAAGAAAACTACGTTGATCGCGAATCGGAGTTTCTGCAGTACTATGCGCCCGCACTGGGCCTCGGGTTCATACCCGGTGCTCAAGATGCCCAACCAGCAGATAGCGAGATTTTTGGCATCTACGACTTCCTCGCCAAATTCATTCAGCCGGAGGATACCTGGCAGCCGGGACAGTGCTTTGAGTACAACTCTGCCAATGCTGACATCATCGGGTGGATGATTGCGAGAATCTCCGGCAAGTCACTGCAGGACTATCTCGCTGAACACATCTGGTCGAAACTGGGGACCAACCACGATGCGGCAATCGTTGTTGATCGAGCCTGCATGGCGGTTGCCACCGGCGGAATGACCAGTACGCTGCGTGACGCCGCCCTGTTCGGCGAACTGATTCGTAACAAAGGCCAGTCTAACGGGCAGCAACTGGTGCCAACGACCTGGGTTGAAGAGACGCTGAACCTCAACGCTGATGATCGCAAGCGTTACACCAACAATGATCTGTACGTTGCCGAGCAGTGGACGCACTACAAAAACATGTGGTGGATTCTTGACCCTGAAACCGAAGAATATGCCGCTGTGGGTATTCACGGCCAGGTTATCTATATCAACCGATCAACCAATACCGTCATCGCCCAGTTCTCTAGCCAGCCCACTGCATCGCAAGTTGGGTCCGTTCAGTTCAGGTCGAAGCTGATTGCGATCAGGGACATCGCGAACAATCACGGTATCTGATAATTACCCAGAACCCGTCTCCATCGGCAACGTTTCGTCTGCGGACCATTCCATCAGACTAGCGTCATACACTTTGACGTCCTCATGGCCGCAGAGTTTCAGTGCAAAGGCGTTCACCGTCGCTGCTATCGCGCCACCGCAGTAAGTAATCACTCGCGGCTGATCGATCATTCCAGCGACCGCATTACGCATTGCATCGGGCTCCAGAAAGTCGGCGCTCTCACCATTTATCAACGATCGAAAAGGCACATTGACGGCCCCTGCTATATGCCCGCGTCTTGGCCCGTAACCATCATCGTCACCATTAAATGACGATGCCGGCAACGCATCCACCAGGCAGGTTTCAGTCTCCCCACGGCTAGCCAGTACATCGCTTTTATCTGCACAACCGCGTGCATAATCATCGCTCGCGGTAAATTGGCTCGCTGCTGGTGCATTTCTTTCTGTGACCATTGCCCGACCTTCGGCTTCCCACTTCTCAACGCCGCCATTCAGTATGGCGCAGTCAACGCCGAAGTGATGCATTGTCCACCACGCACGGGTACACCACATGGTGCCTGAGTCGAGGCCTTCACGGGGTGTGCGCGCGACGATGACCACGCGTGAATCATTGGCAATACCCACCGATTCCATGGTTGCTTCGAATTGTTGTTTCGAAGGCCAGGTCCAGGGCAGTGGCGCATCCGGATCTGACAGCACGCCATGACCCGCAGGAACGTCGAAGAAGACGGCACCTGGAATGTGGCCCTTATTGAAGAACTCGGCTTCTGCCCGATTAATCAATTTTGATGTAAGCATCGCGGTGACATCAACGATGCGTAGGTTCGCATCATTAATATGCTCGGCCAGCCATTCGGTGGAGACCAGATAATCCGGATTGCTATATGTCATGTTGGCACCTCGATATTATTGCTACTGTTTAAACGTCCTCACCCGTTTACACAAGCCCCTCGTAGCTACCGCCATCAAGTTGCAGGTTTTGACCCGAGATGAAACCTGCGATCAACAGCATTCACCATACAAGACCGTTCTTCGGAAAATGTGGTTTATACTGCCTATTTTCCGGTTTGCCATTGCTGTCAGTTAACCAAAAGGATTCTTGCCATGTTAAATGCACACCCCATTTTTATTCCCGTACTCGTCCTGGTGATCTGGTCGATAATTCAAATGCTTTGGGCAGTCAGTGCCCGTTTGCCCGCCATTAGTGCTGCAAAACTGGGGCCAACGGCCGGGCAACGTACCTCTGAGTTGGCTGAATTGCTACCCAAGCAGACGCAATGGAAGTTCGATAATTATAATCACCTGATGGAACAACCCACTCTTTTCTATGCCACGGTGATCGTGCTCGCAATTACTGGACTGGATACGCAGTTCAACGTTTATCTGGCCTGGTTCTATACTGGTTCAAGAGTGGTCCACAGTATTGTCCAATCTACCTCGAACCCAGTTCTGGTGCGGTTTATTATATTTGCTGCGAGTAGTATTGCTTTAGCTGTAATGGCCGTAAACGGGATTATGCAGATGCTCTAAAGGGTAGCAAAATTGATCAAATCTTTAGCTATTACTCCAGCGCATCAGTGGGCCATACCTGAGTGAGGTCCCTGGCTAATTCCCGGATTAGGATCGAGGCATCGCCTGGCAATAGGAATCGGTCCCGAACTGATTCATTAATCGCGCGCCGATAGCGATCAACCAACACCGCTTTGTTCCCGTAACGCGCCAACAGTTCCTGAGAATTGAACGGCACAAACCCTCCGATCAAAAAACAAAACCCACCGCCCCGATTACTTCCCAAATATTGGCCTAACGGCGCACTGAGCGCCGGAGGGCGAAGACCGCCAATCGCATTGCCGGCACTATCCAATAACATTTCTTCTGTTTGCGGGTCGAGTTCAATCATCTTACTTTTTGGCGGAGGTTCTCCGTCAATCCATTGATTCAGCACGTCTAATAGTGCCGACTGAACAACACCAATTCGTAAGGGGTTAATAGCCAGCTCACAGCCGTTGCTATAACTGGATAACGCCAGGTCTCTTGTTAGAGTCTTCGCGCCGAGTTGCGCCGTTACCACGTCAACGTGTGCCCCACCGGCCATTTCGTAAATCCGAACAGCGGCGTTGTCAGGTTCATGTTGCCGGACTCTGTAAGCGCCGAAGCCCACGACTTCTGTCTGAGTCTGAAAGCGAATCACGGGCGCTGATACCGAAATTTTATTGTTGACGTGGCCGCTTGCAAGCTCTTCGCCACCATCCAGTCGGTTGATGCGTTTTGCATGCTCACCACCCCCCGCCAGAAAATAGCCGGAAACCAGCGCGTTCTGATGAAAGTGATTAGCGTAGGTCACCTGAAAAGCAACCGACTGAGAATAGCCCACTAAAATGACGCGCGTCACCTCAAAACCGTTGAGCAGACTTGATCCATTACCTTCAGCCCTTAGCAGGGTCAGCGTATCCGTAATGACATCCCATACCTGCCCGAAGTGCGGCATCGTCAGAGACGCGTAGCGGCTACGATCTCGTTTCGCCGCAACGCTTGACGTTCCCCATTGATCACGAAGGAAATCGACACTGACCGGTTTCGATGTAATGCCTACGTAAGCACCGCCATTACGCATCATGTAATCGTGCGTATTTTGCCAGGTCGGGTCACCGTCCCATCCGGCTGTCGCATTAAGAATCTCGACGTATACGGTGCCATTAAAATGGCTGGCCGTCTCCGGCCTTCGCACTATTAGCCTTGTCCGATAAGGCATTGCTGGAACGACAACCTCTATGTCGCTTGCAGACTTGACCGTGTCACTGTAGCCGTAGACGGCTGCTTCTCCAGCGAGTAAATACTCCTGCTCGACATAGCCCACTGATGAGAGGTCTTCAAACCAGGCGATAAAGGGTGTTGATCGAGTTTCTTCGGAACCGTCTACAACAGGTAAGAGATAGACCGCGGGACCTGCATCGGCGCCAGCATGCCCCGCAAATATAAGCGCAATAAGGGCTAATAACGCCTTAGTGCCATGTTTTAAACATTGCATTGATGGTCCTCGTCAGGGTTGTGCTTAGAATCCGAGCCCAGCCTTTGCCGGGAATGGTTCACGAAAGATTGCTGTTCAGCGTTAGGCCACGCGAGCGCTTCAAATACAACATAAACAGACCTCGGCGACCATTCCACTATGATCAGTGGCTAGTCAGACATTAACCGATCAGCTGTCCGTGAACATTAGATTTGCTGCAGCGTCTTCGATCGCCCGCCTGTCGATTGAGTCAAACCCATTTACTATCCGCTCACTCGAACGCCTGACCCGCTCCCTTATAACCGGCCAATCTGCGTGCATGAGTTCACCTCCACCTTTTACCTGGCGGCCAGAGACATATACCGAGTCCACGTTGGATGGATTAGCGTTCAGTACCAACGCACCTACCGGGTCTATACAAGGCACCATATTTATATCATCACAACGAGTCAGCACAATGTCCGCTTGCTTCCCTGGGGTGAGTGAGCCAATTCGACTCTCCCACCCCAGTGCTCTGGCGCCTCCCATTGTGCTCACCTCAAGAACGTCTTTCGCTTTGAATCTGATCTCCCTTGGCGGTCCAGCATGTCGTGCATTCTCTATTCCTCTTTGCGCCTGTAGCAATAACCTCATCTGCCCCTGCATGTCACCAGAATAGTTGGAGACAATATCGATACCGATAGAGGTGCGTACCCCGGCTTCAGCGGCGCGAACAGCAACCGGATTCCCCATTCCCATCTGCAATTCAGTTTCTGGTGTCACCGAGATGGCCGCTCCGTGATCAGCCATCCACGATAGTTCAGTATCAGTAAGCGTTGAGCCATGAACAAACAGCAGATCATCAGCCATGAGCCCGGCCTCCCCTATCTGGCGCACGAATTCCACGCCAGCATCGTAGTTACCCATAGACACATGGCAGGAAATTCTATGTGCGCCGAGCTCTCTGGCAAACTCTATCTCGCGACATCCAGTTGCAAAATCGGTTGCTGTCACTTCTGTTGGTGCAAAGCCAAACACAAGAAGACTTTCATCGGAAGATAGTTTTTCCTGCTTTATGCGCCGCGCATCATCGTGGCGCCATCCTTCCTTTAGCACAGTAGGTGTTGTCGCCCAATTTTCAGGATTTTCAAACAGCCCATAGCAGAATATCCCGCGAATTCCTGCGTCCTGCAATCCTCTGACAGCTTCGTCAGAATGTTCGGGAGAATTCATAATGTGGCAGTGATCAACCACGGTAGTAATGCCAGCATTCAACGCTTCCAGCGCGCCAACGTGGTTTCCGAGAAAAGCATCATCGGGGTTATAAAAGCCACTATAGATCGACCGCATCTGCACGAAGTAGTCGAACAGACTCCAGTCTGTGGCGATGGTCCGCAGCTGCGTTTGCCAGATGTGTCGGTGTGTATCGACAAAACCTGGACTTACTATCATGTTTGTCGCATCGACAAGTGAAGCATCCGATGCCTCTATCGAAGCTGCGACCTCGAGTATTCGGTCACCCGCAATCAGCAGGTCGCCTTTTGGCAGGATGCCAATTTTGGGATCCATAGAGACAATTGTGCCGCCTCGCAGCAGGGTTCGTTGTTTGCTCATTGGCTGAGTCCACAAATTTTTTCAAAAACCAGGTTGCCTTAACTGAAGACCCCGCTCAGGTAGATCTTCAAGAGGGATATTGCACTCATGTTCGCCAAGTACACCCTAAGGACACCTCACACTCGGTAGTAAACACTGACCCCTTGAACGAAGCTGTGCAATCTTTTTTGGCAACAGTCTGCCGCTAGCCAGAGGATACGAATAAACCACGTATTTTCTTCTGAATCAAAGTAAAGGCTGATCCCGACCTAATTCAGAAAATTCCAGATCATATAGCAGCACAAGCACCACCCATTAAACGTGCAACAGCTAGCTAACCCTAAAACACTCGCGGATAAACAACCAAATCAACTTTGCGCTGTACAAAAACCTTTTCAGTAATCAACACTCCCGCCTGGAAGACAGCAGATCATCGGCTATTCAGACATTGATTATCCAAAGGATCATTACGTCACAGCGGTCCGAGAATAGCAGGCGTGCACCCGGTGGCTTCGTCTTTGTTGAAGGCTATTTATCGCTGAGATTTCCTGCAACTTGTCATTAGGAGGAGCGCCACTCTGAAACAAATACCTGGGAACCAGCAGGAAAAGGTGGTTAATTCTTCTTATCCGCGCGTTTAATAGTGTGGACACTGATTTAAAAATTCAATATTTGAAATGTATCCCGCTTTGGTCAATTAATTGAAATACGCTAATATTTTGGTTTGCCACGAGTTGAATTTAGGCTTAGTTGATCTTGTTGGTTTGATATCTCTGCTCGAGGACGGTTTTAGTGAAAAAGTCACAGCATTTATCATTCGCGCCATTTAAAAGAAACCTATCATGGATAGGTTTGACTTTGGTTGTTTCAGCATCCTTGATTGCACTGACAGTATTGTTTCACTGGATGACCGGTGCTGATTATGGGGAGTTAACCAGAGACCCTACTGCTCTTGGACAGCTGCCAGCATATTATGGCTTTCTCTCTCAAATTGGGATTTTCTTCTGGTCTGCTTCGGCAGCGGTTTGCCTTTTTTGTCTGTTTATACTCTCTGAAAGAAAGAGTGATGAGAATCTTAAGCGTTTTCTGCTGGTTTCGGCATTGCTGACTTCAGTGCTTGGTTTAGACGATGTTTTTACATTACACGAATCAGTCTTTCCTGGTTTGGGGATTCCACAGAATTTGGTGCTAGCTAGCTATGTGGCTTTTGCGATAATTTACCTTGTTAGATTTTATTCGATCATTCTTGAAACCGAATATCTGTTGTTAGCAATGGCATTATTGTTTTTTGCAGTATCGGTTGGACTGGATGTATGGGAGCCGAGAGGGATCGATCGTTACATCTTTGAAGATGGCGCCAAGCTTGTTGGGCAGGTGAGTTGGTTGGCATATTTTTTTAGGGCTGGAAACTATGCTATTCGTCCCATCGGCGCTAAGTAAATGTTCCGGCTGAGGCGATAGAGACTCGATCAGAGTATTTTAGCAAATATTTTGTCAATCAAAGCCGCAGACTGCATGAATTCGACAACCCTGAAGTAGAGGGTCAGTCATGACATTAACCAGTAAACTCAGCGCAGTATTGTTTGTTTTTCTGTGCTTGTTATCAGCTTCTGCGATTTTTTTGCTTCAAATGTTAGTAAACCATTGCCGATTGATTTCGAGAATAAGAAATGGCGGCTGGCAGTGCCGAGGCGGAGCAGTCATGAAATAGGTTAGATGAAGATACTCGGGAATGATTTATCAATGACTATCGTGATCGAATGGCTCAACGAGAATTGTATGATGAATACGTTCGAAAAATCGGCGCCACCGCTATTTCCGATTATCTAGAATAGGCCGATAAGCGTTGCCTATCCCGTTGAGGATGCAAGGCGTCGGTGGACCATGGTGTTAAATGCGTCAGTAATATTTCGCAGGGTAGGTTCCGTGTAGGGGAAACTTTCTATGTGGTCGAAGTTATGACGCATTGCGGCATTGCATTCGAATATAAGTAGCTGTCCGTCCGGCAAAATTGTGAAATCTATGCCAAAGAAATCAAGATCCATGATTTCCCTTATGCGCTCGAGCCGTTCCATGTTGTCCCGACCGACATAGGACGTCATATCTGTGAGGTATGCCTTTTCCTTGTCCTGTAAATAGGTGTCCTTATTCATGACCCTGTATCGATTACCCGAATGAACATTCCAGTCGTCGTGGTGCAAGTTCGCCACCGGGTAATACTCGCCGTCGATACAAAAAGTACGTATCTTGTTGTACAGGCCATTTTTGTCCGCGAGATTGTAGTAAGCAATCGCGTAGTATGAGCCAGATCCCATTGTATCGAGCTGTGCCCTGAAACAGGCTTTATCTTCCACCAGGGCGACACCCTCGCCAGTATGGCTATTATCGGGGCGCAGTATCATCGGAAATTCGATACCTTCATTCTCAATGCGATCAAGAATTTCTTCCATGGCATTACCATCGAACGAGAAACCAAAAGTCTGTGGGAAAATTATCCCATCCAGTTCAGAGAACCGGCGATAGTTGTTTTCCCTTGTGGACATCCTGACTGTGGCTGGGTGATTGATGACCGGCACATCAGGGTATTTTTTAAGAAATTCAATTAAGACCTTGAGTGCATCCCCCATCCGCTCCGGAACCGCAATGTTATTGATAAGCAACCGGAAGGGTGGGGCAGGGAACGCCAGGCTTAATGAATCGTCGTACAGGTTCTTGACGATCACGTTCACTTTTTCGGTATCTAGCAGATGCTTGAGAGAGAAATGACCGCCACTCAGGTTGGCTTGATAATAATTAAGTTCCCTTTTTACCGAACGACTCCGGCTCTTATAGCCCTGTGTGCGAATTATGACGGGAAGTTCGACGCTGAACTTATCTTCCAACTGGTAGGGCGATGCCTCTACTGCCGCCTTTAAGGCCAGTTCCGATTTTTCAGTTTCGCCCTGTTCTTCCAGCAGGCAGGACAACGCCTTCGATGCGGGAAGGTTGTCCGGTACACGTCGAAGGAGTTCCTCGTATGCGGGGACGGCCAAAGAAAACTGGCCGCCGTTCAACATGGTATCGGCAAACTCCTCTAGTTCCTGAATACCGGCCACAGCTTTCCTTGTAAATATTCCGTTGTGACCTATAAATCCAGCTTCGTAACTCTTCTGTCCGGTAATCTTGAAGTACGCCTTCCGACGGAAGAGTTTATTCATTAATTTATGATAATTTTGGGTGATCACTATACGCGGCGATGGAAAGTCGACGCTTGCCCGCACCCGGTAAAGAAGTCGACTGCTGTGTTCGGCAAGGGCGGTTCTTCCATGCAGTGCCTTGTGATTATTTATCAGCACCAGGTCTCCCTCTCGCAAGTTAAATCTGAAGCCAATGGTCGGGTCACTGATCACCTGGTCGATTTCAAGAAGTGCAGATTGCCCTGCTTCATCCAGCAAGGTTTGGTGTGCGGCTGCACCCTTTTCAAGCTGGGTGTCATAGTATGAAATGCACTCATCACCCTTTCTGCCAGAGAGAACGGGCTTCAGCACGCCATCGGCGAACGGAAAGACGGGGCGACGGAGTTCCCGCGCAGACTCAGGGCTCAATCGCTCTAAAACATCTTCGACCGGCACAATCGTTGTTTCTCCTCCCTCGGTGTCGGCATGCACACACTGCAGGGCCAGCAGGTTGTCAGGCTCTTGCAGAAAGGATGTATCCGAATGAGGCGCGATCCCGGAGCTAGTCCGGCTGTACCCTGTTGCGGTACCTCTATCGGCATTGATATCCGGAATCACTTCTATTTCTGTGAACGAGAGCCGAGCCCATGCCGGGTCGCCACCCATAGCTGCGATAATGGTCCGTACAAGCGTGACTATGTCAGGAGCCTGGTCCTGGCCGGCATCCGACCGGACACCGCTAAGCAAAACGGCATGCGGGTACTTGACTAACGCAGCGACCAGCTTCGCAGCAAATGCTTCGAGAGCAGGTCCTCCGTCGTTAATAGTCGATTCAGAATCGTCAACGCGGAGGGTTGGGAAGTTTGCCACGCTCTTAACGGTTCTAGCGTCTAACCTCATGCTGGGTTGAGTAATCCGGACGCGAATGCGAAAGGCGTACTGCCCGCCATCAGATAGGGCTCGGTCAATTCTCCCGACTTCAATAATCGGTCAAGGCCAATGAGGATGTCTGCGGAGCCCACATGACCGGTTTCGTGTCCGGTGATGAGGAAGTTCTCCACAGGAATCTCGATGACGGAAGCAATCAACTGTAGAAACAGGACCGCCGTCTGATTACAGATGACTCTGTTCGGCCGAACGCCGAAGCGTTTTTCCATTGCCTGAAAACTACCTAAGTAGCCCTCCGCATAGCGCTCGCGTCGATCGATGCCCTCCAGGGTCAGGATCTCTCGCTCCGCGGGGTTGACCCCCTCTGGCGCGACGGGGTTTTGGGTTCCCCCATATTTGATAATGATGCTGCCATTCAGATCGCTTTGGGTGACGGTCTCTGCGCCCGCAAACTCTGCTTTTGAGGCGTGCTTTGTGTTTATTCCGACGATTGTCGCCGCACCGCCGTCAGCGTGCGCCCACAAGCCATAACTCTCGGAGGAGGAGTGATCGATCGTATAGGACCAACGTTCCGCGGTGACGATGGCGGCGAGTCCACCACCCCGAACGGCGAGCCAGCCATGGGCCAGATCGAGGGCCGAGAGCGCACCGAGGCAGCCGATCGTGAGATCGATCCCCACACAGGTCCCAGGCACGTCGCAGGTTTTCATGATCTCAGTTGCGACTGAATATGAGGGGAGATAATCGCGCGACATCCCGGCGAAAATCACAAGCTGCAGATCCGCCGCGTTAACGCCTGAATCGTCCAGGGCCCGCCGAAGAGCATCGGCACCCATCGAGCTGGGATGATCTTCGTCACGAGCGTGGCAGACATTTTCCCAGCCTTGGAAGATGCTGGAATCTCCGCCGGCTTCGGCAACCACTTCTTTTACGGGGCGGGCAGGCGGTAAGTACACACCTGTCCCAAGAATCGAAAGTGTATCTGTCATGGCGCGGGAGCCTCCGGTGCTTGGTCGTTTAACAGGCGCTCTGCCGCGTCTGCGATCTGAGTCGCTCGTTGCTCCAGGACCTTGGTTTCCACCATCTGCGTCGGATGACCAACGATGATCGCCGGCAGAGGGCGTTCAGTAGGCTGATAGGTCATGGCGCGATCGATCTGGTTTGCGAAAGGTACGGTCAGGATGGCGAAGCCGGCGACACCAGCGCGCTGCAATGCGATTGAGTCGAGCGAACTGCCCGAGGAACAGCTCCCTCAATCCGAGACTCCGCAGAGAACCAGTCCCTTCTCGCCGGAGAGCAGCCCGAGTAATTCGCCAGGCATGCGCTGACTGGCATCTCCTTTGTTAAGGATTTCTTCCTCCACTTCGATCCCTCGATCACGCAGAAGCTGCTGTGACATGCGGAGGATCTTGATCGAGTTGGGCTTGCTGTGATCGACGAACCGCACCCGTCGTTCTGTGGGTTTCAGGATCACCTCAAGGGGTTCGGGGGTGGGCCTGGGAATCGGGTCCACCAGGAGCTCGCAGCTGACGTCATCGCAGCTCGTGATTTGCCGAGCAGGTACGCTCACCGCACCCTCCTGGGCGTTGACCTTAGGTAGTTCATTCATTTTGGATTTCCCTCCGCGGTTTCTCGACTTGATGGTGAAGCCTTCTCATTGATTTGTTTGGTCATGATATGTGTGCTTCCTACCCAGCGAGGGATGACGGCAGAAAACCGCCCTCCCGCTGCGCCACATTCGATAAATGTCAATTGGTCTGCGCTCCTGAGAGGGGAGCGCATTGCGCCGGGCTCGACCTCTGCGAAGGCTATTGGTTCCTTCGCGATCCGGCCCATCCGCTCGAGATCGTCGGTCTGGCGTCGCGCATGTTCGTAGATATACGCGCGTGCTTCGTCCCGACTAAACTCTTTGCTGACAAGAGCCATATGATCGGGCGCGATCACCACGACAAATCCGCCGGATCGGTAATACCAGGCGGTCTGGCCGTAATGACACATGCAGTCGCCGATCGTGTCCAGGATCTGGGCGGCTGTATCGCCGTAATGGTTATTGCACGAGTTCGGCCCCTCGGTGGACATGACCGAGACCGCCGAGGCGTCTTCGGGGATTCCCATCTGGGTGTGATAGGCGCCCCACTCGGTTTCCGGATGTTCGGCCACGCAGAAGCTGATGCGACCTGGATGGCCAATCGTGCCGTGGGGCTGGAGTACGCCGCCTGCTCGACCACAGAAGAGGCGCATCATCTGGGCGAAGCGTCCGACCGTGGCATTCGCGCGGCAGTTGGCGCCCAGCGCGTTCTCTCGGTGCTCAAAACCCAGCTGTGAGACCACCGGGCCGCTCACAATGACCATCAACGATGCGCCGCCTGTTGTGACCTCGACCCCGCAGATGTTCAGCTTTGGGTCGAGCAAAGCTTCGGTCAAACTTCGCAACAAGGAGCCATATTCCATCGCGCAACCGGCCATGACGGCAGTCGCTGCGGCTTGCTCCGCGCGCACGATCACATTGTGCTCCGGGAACTCGCCACTCACGTCGTCGGCACGCCAACCCATCGCGTCGAGCATCTCGTTGACCACGCTGCCATATGGAGGAATCACCGGCAGACCATCCGTCCAGCCGCTGTTCATGCAATTTTCGATGTCTTGGAGCGTTTCTAAACCCATCCTGGGCCTTCATGTTGGCGGTGAGCAGTGGGCGAAATGACCTTGATTGGCCGAGGCGTTCAGGATAGGTAATTCAAGCAGGCCGTGCAACAGCTAGCTAACCCTAAAACATTCGCGGATAAACAGCCAAATCAACTTCTCGACGCCATCAAATATCCAGGAACCCTTTTTAAACAATCCCAGCTTTTGAAATCCAGGATAAATGCGGTTTAAACTTCCTATCCTCTGAATTTTGTCATACGCTCTGAGCATGACTGGCACCGTTCGCATCCTGCAGTTGTCCGACACACACTTCCTCGACGATGGCATCGAAGCCGAGGGCGGTGGTGCCTACAACACTTCCGAAGCGTTCGACGCAGTCTTCGACCATGTCGGCAATCATGATCATCTCGACATGGTCGTGGTGACGGGCGACGTGGCCGACCACGGCAGCGCCGCCGAGTACCGCAAGGCCGCCGACGCATTCTCCCGATTCCAGGTGCCGGTCAATGTGTGCCCGGGCAACCACGACTTCGACGCCGCGTTCAACGCGGGCATGGCTCGCATTGGTGTCAGCACTTCCCGCGTGATCGAAGTGGGCGCGTGGGCCTTCCTATTCGTCGACTCCAGCGCCGGCACGATGCTCGGCCAGGAAAACGGCCTGCATATTGACCCACCCGGCCAGACCCGGTTGCACACGAATGGTTCCCTTGGCGCCCGTGAAGCTGCCTGGATCGATCAGATGTGCCAGACGACGAATGCCGAACATGTCTTCGTCTGGCTGCACCACCCGCCGCAACCGACGATCCCGATGTGCCGTGACGATGCATACGCCGCTGAGTGGCACGACATCCTGGACGCTCACGCCAAGATCCGGGGTTTTGGCGGTGGTCACACCCACATCCCAATTGACTATGAGCTAATGGATCGCCCGGTGTTCGTGTCACCGTCACTCAAGAACAACTTCTCCATGGAGCCACAAACGTGGCTTCCCCCCGGCTATCGAACCTATGAGTTCGGCACCGATGGATCTGTCAACAGCGAGGTTCAGTTGGTGGACGACGAGCGCTGGCCGCGGCTACCTTTCGGCAGCCTGCTCAGCTCGCTGTTCCAGGGCGAGATCACCTTCGCCGAACTGAGCGAGATCATTGCTCGCCGTAGCAACGTCACAGGGGCCTGAGTAAGGACGTCGGCCTGCAAATCATCGTCACGTCGTGCGTGAAGACGAAATCAGAAATCGGACTGACAACCAAAGCAATCAAGGAACAGAACAACAACATGCCAACTACATTGAAATACACGTACCAATTGAGGGTCACTCTCAACCACATCGAGCCAAAAATTTGGCGGTCAGTATTAGTACCATCGTCCATAACCCTCCCTAAACTTCACACAATCCTCCAGATTGTTATGGGGTGGATGGATTCTCATCTCCATATGTTTGTCCACAATGGGAAGTCCTACGGTATCCCAGACGATTTAGATGAATTCGACATCCAGAATGAAAAATCAGTCAAACTTTCAAATCTGTTATCTAAGGAAGGTGACTTCGTTTTGTATGAATATGACTTTGGCGATGGTTGGACGCATGAAGTGTTGCTGGAAAAAATTCAGCCTTTCGACACAACGAGGGAACTACCCAACTGCCGCGATGGAGAACGTTCTTGCCCACCAGAAGATTGTGGCGGTGCTTGGGGTTATCAGAATCTACTTGAAATTATTACAGACCCGGAACATCCAGAGTTTGATGAAATGAACGAGTGGTTAGGTGATGAATTTTCTGCTGAATTCTTCGATGCTAGTGAGACGACTGATTTGTTGCGGGAGTACGCTAAGTGCTAGGGATGCTCTGATTAATAGGATATTTACGTCAGGACAAGCGATGCGGCGTTCCGACAGGGACGCACATGTTTAGGTGCGGCCCGAACGCCGTGATGGCGGAAATAGTGATGCGGCATACCGACATTAATCAGAGGTTCCCTAGAAGCCGATGAGTGCAGTCTCGTTGGATATGTCTCACACGCATTGCAGGGCAATAGTAATGCCTTGAAACAGCTTTTGCTCTAGTAGTCTGGGCTGGTAACCACGGCTTCAGAGATAGCTGCCTTGAAAGGTATCTTATTGCCAGTACCAATGACGGGAAAGGGTCGGGGGCAGACTACCTCACCATCGGAATTGTTCAACCATAACTATCGCTTTAGCCTGCCTACCTTCGCATAGAGGGAATCTATCAAGCTGTCTTTATTACCCGCTAGATGCAAGGCACGATGGCAATTAGGGCAGGCAGCAAGCGCAAAGGTCTTTGGTTTGACGGAAAAGCAAGATGCAAGGCGTGGCGATGATTTTGACGCGATGGAACGCAGGTTGATGAAGCGCTGCCAGGTGTTGAGCCGCCCATAAACGCGCGCTGGATTAGTCCAGGTGCGCCCTAAGGGCAGCCAAAACAACTTCGGGCCCTTGCCGTCGTTGGTAGTTTTCAGCAACATCCATCCAAAGAACCGTGCCGTTCTTATCAAGCAACAATGTTGCTGGAACGGGCAGTGCCTCGGCAGCATCCTCACCAATAGGTCCGGAGTGTATAGCCTGGTTACGCAAGCCAAAGGCATCGGTCACGGCCAAATCCCGGTCTGACAGCATGGTGGCCTTAAGGCGATGAACACCGCGTTTGGCGCGAATCACCTCGGGGTAGTCCGTGCTAACAGTCAATACCTGTATGCCGCGTTTCTCAAATTCGTCTTCTATTTCAGTCCATCGCCGTAACTCGGCGACACAATAAGGTCACCAGTGTGCCCGGAAAAACTTGATGACAGTGGGTGTACCGTAAAGCACGTCGGATACGAACTGATTGCCCTGATCATCCACTGCGGTGAAATAAGGAACTGTATCGCCAACGGTAATGGGATTGTCTGCGACCTGCTGACGACTGATGGCGATGGTTGCCGTCAGGAAAACACCACCAATGATGGCTGCCACAGCAGCAATGCTGCCAAACCAGCGCGCTTTCATGACAAAAGAAGCCACACCAAGAACGGGAGCCAGAAGAAAAGCGAAAATAAAGAGCGTTCGGTTGGCGGGTATAGACACCTTATTCGCGAGGTTAAACCAAAATAGCACGGTGGCGATCAACAAGGCCAATGCCGCAAAGGCGAGAGCCGTGCCTGGTGTCTTGCTTGAAGCTGCATTTTTCATCACCGCTTTTTGTTCATCCATGAGTCAGACTCTGTTTTGTACCATACATGACCCTTCTCCGGAAAACGTGGTTTATACTGCCTATCTTCGCTCTTGCCGCAGCCGTAATATCTCCCAAAAGCCTGTTCAAAACGTAGCGATACAAATAAGCCAGGGCATTCAATGCCTGATTTTGAGTACTGGCTGAAACGCGCCGTTTCACGGCCAGGTGAGTTAAGAAAGCAACGACATGCTCGTCATGCAACTCAATGGGATGACGGAGCTTATGGAAACGGATGTATCGCTTTGTCCAGCCGACATAGGCCTGCTCTGTCCGATAGCTGTAGTGCCGTAACCGCAGCGTTTCTTGAAGTTGTTCTATGAGTTTCATAGGGCTATTCGTCAGGATCCGTGTCACAGAAAAAAGTGGATAAGACTTGAGGGTTTGTAAGTCTTCGCCCCAACTGCTGCCAGAGAAATCTGATAGTTCGTTACTTTTTCCTGATCGGAAGGTAATCGCAGGAAAAGTCTCAGAAATTAGGCGTTGTTCGCAAGAAACGGATAACGAATTCGGGGTACTATGTCGAAACGCTCGAGAATTGAGTTAGTCTTGAAAGATAGCTGAATAGTTCGAGTGCTCAGGAGGCCGGTGTTTCTATGGAGTTACAAATACACAGAAAAACTATGTGGAGAAAATTCCGCATACCCTGTTGTTATACGCCCTCGCGCTTCTAGATGATGTCATTTAGGCCACTGGAAGAATCAGACTATCAATTTCTACTCACCTGGCTCCAAAGACCTCACGTCAAAAAATGGTGGGACGATGGTGACGATACTTTGACAAAAGTGTCCCGGCACTACTCCAGCGATCCTGAAACCACTTTCCGATACATATTTGAATCGGATGGTCATCGCCCGATTGGATACATCCAGTATTACTTAGCGCCAGAAAGGGTCGTCGGCATTGATCTCTTTATTGGTGAGCCTGCCTTTCTGAATCAAGGAATAGGAACTGCGGTTGTTACTGCTTTCGTTAAGATGGTTTGCGCACGGTGTGATCCACAGAAGATAGTCATTGACCCGGAACCCATGAATACTCGTGCAATCCGTTGTTATGAAAAGGTTGGATTCGTCTTCGCAGAAATTGGTCTTGGCGAAGATGGCAAACAAGCGTACTTTATGAACATGGAAAGAGACGCATAACAAGCAGTTGAAGTCCCGCATTACCCGCGCGCAGACGAAGCACTACAAGGAGATTGGAAAGGTCATAGATCATCCATGCTTAATCAGCAGTATCGCGTGATCTATTGTACTAAAGGGGATCAACTACTCGTTGAAGTAGTCGAGGTCAATCCTCACGACTATCGGAGGAAAAGTTAGGATGAAGAACTACGTAAAAGCCAAGAGGCAAGTTGAAGTCTCACCTGGAGAATCTGTGCGTATTCTAAGAGAGCTGCAGGAACTCAGCCAGAATGAGCTTTCAGAATTAACGTCGATACCTCAATCCACAATTTCCGCAATTGAACGTGATCGTATTAACTTAGGTGTAGAGCGAGCTAAGGTCCTTGCGCGAGCACTCCGTTGTCATCCTGCAGTATTGGTCTTTCCTGGCTGGGATATCGCTGCGGAAGTAGCTGCATAACATGAAGTTGAAGCCACCCATTTCATGGGCTCGGACGAAGCACCTCCACCCAAAATGTGAATCACATTTTGATCTTCGGCGTCTTCGCCGCTTAACTGGGTGTTCAGGCTGTAGAAAAACCTCCTAACCGTTGCCCCCCTGATATACTGTTGGCATGAAAATCTGGATATACATCATGACCAACTATCGCAATGACGATTGAGGTGGTCTAATAGATCGGCACAACCCAGTTAAGGGATAATACCCATAACTGGAGATCAACAAATGAACACAAGAAAGAAATATCCGAAGGAATTCAAGCTGGATGCCGTCAGTCTGGTACTGGATCAGAGCTACACAAGAATCGAAGCGGCGAAAAGCCTCGGCATCAACTCCACCATGTTGGGGCGCTGGGTTAAAGAACATCAACGATCAAGTGACGGGCAGGCTTTCCGCGGAAACGGCAAGCTGACACCGGACCAGGCAGAAAGTCCGCCAGTTGAGGGAGGAAAACCGGCGCTCAGCGCGCTAAGTTACCCGGTGAGCAGGGAGAAGGCGCGAAAATTGATGAAAGAAGCTAACGTTCAGGTTAAGCGCCGAAAGAAATACAAAGTCACGACAAACAGTCATCACAAGCAACCTGTGCTTGAGAATATACTGGAGGACTGGCGATATCACCTATCTCTGGACCCAGGAGGGCTGGCTGTACCTTGCTGTTGTTATTGACCTGTATTCGAGAAAGGTGGTTGGCTGGAGTATGGGTTCACGGATGAAGGCTCAGCTGGTTTGCGATGCACTAAGGATGGCCATTTGGCCAAGGCGGCCCAAGGCTGGCTTGATTGTCCATTCCGATCGCGGCTCTCAATATGCCAGCAAAGATTTCAGGCGGCTTCTTAAGACCCATGGCTTCGTCGGGAGCATGAGTCGTAAAGGTGATTGCTGGGATAATGCGGTTGCAGGAAGCTTCTTTGGGAGCTTGAAGCAGTAGCGTGTCTACTGGCGTAATTACCAGACTAGGCTCGAAGCACAACAGGATGTGTTGAACTGCATATCCATGTTTTACAACAGCCAACGGCTGCATTCATATCTGGGCTACATGAGTCCGAATCAATATGAGGCGGAGATGGTTGAATTGAAAAAAGTAGCTTAACTGGGTTGTGCGGTATTTAATCTGTTTTAGCCGTCAACCGGTCCATTAAACCGCTTGTTTTTGTTTCGCTCTTGATCACTGGGTTTTAGGCGATGGGCAAAGCGCAGTGTGATCCAAGTGCCGCAACGTAGCGTATCTAATACTCATGAGCAAAACATTAGCGCTTTATCAAGCTCAAGTGCAGCATGAGTAAGGCTTAGAGGTGGCCTTGCCCGAAAGGCTATGTCAAAGCGGCGTTATTACGGCGGTTCACCCCAACAAGTAAGGAAAGAGAAACGTGGAGAATAGCGTCGTGTATGACGGGATTAAAACGGCCATTCCCATGCGACTGGTCGAGTGTGTGTCGGAGGTGCAAAGATTGTGAGTACCCTTATTAGGAATACCATGATTAGGAATACCATGGTTAGGAATACTATGATTAGGAATACTATGATTAGGAATACCATGCTCAGGCTAATTATCCCGTTCCTAGTGTTGCTTCCAATAGAGACTTTGGCCATTTATAAGCCTGAATATGTTGTGCTGGAAAAAACGGGTGAACTCGAGATCCGCCAGTACCCAACGTTGATCGTGGCTCGCACTCGGGTGCAGGCAGATTTTGAGGATGCCGGAAATATGGCGTTTAGGCGTCTTGCAGGATATATATTTGGAGACAATGCGGAGAAACAGAAAATATCAATGACGGCGCCGGTGATAATGGCGCCAGAGCCAGCTGGCGACGGCACCTACTGGGTCAGTTTCTTTATGCCCGAAGAGTATCAGCTCGCTGATCTTCCATCGCCCACTGATGGGTTGGTAGAAATCACCCGGGTGCCCGCGACGAAAATGGCGGTCGTTATTTATAAAGGGGGTTGGAGTGAAGGGAACTACGACAGCGCCATGGAGCGTCTGATGAGGTTACTGTCAAGCACGCGCTGGAAGGTCAGCGGGGAGCCAGTTTGGGCAAGGTACAACTCGCCTTTTCGGCCATCCTTCATGCGTACCAACGAAGTCATGGTGCCGGTCGAGTAAACGTTGCGCAGCGGTGGCTACCAGCCAGAACTGCCAGGCTCGCCTTTGATGGGTCCGACCAGGTCGGAACTTACCCAGCCCCCATAATAGCCTCCTGGTTGTGTCGAGACACGCTGCCCCCCCAAATAACAGTCAACAATTGACGGATAGAAAGCCACCCAGCGGTGAAGGATCTGAAATTCCGGGAACATATCTGTATAACGCCAGCCTGCATTTGCAGCTCCGGGCAAAGATAGTGATTCGGCAAGGCCCTTCCATTCGCAGACGGAGCGAGAGGCTCCGCCTGTCATTGGCGCGAAAACATCCTCTGGAGGGAAGTAATAGGTAGGTGCGCCGGCGGTTTCAATAACGCGCCGACCTCGTTGCGTCTCTGCGATGATTTGTGTTTTAAAACGGACAGTCATCGTGACGGGTACATCTTCTATGATAGGTGGTCTGGGAAAATCCCAAACCGAATGTTGTCCCTGTTTGGGTTCCGTCGCAAATGCTGGGCGAGATCCGCCTCTGTACTGCCAGTGGGATCGAGCATTTTCTATTTCTGGCGTTTTTCGGAGCAAAGGTACGCTCATCGTGTCACCGGGGTCCAATTTTTTGCTCCTAATCCGAGTCAAGCTAACGACAGAGATTGTCTATATGTCAGAGTGAGACTGTAACATTACTGATTGGTCGTTAAGGCCCTTAAATTTTAAGGTTCTTACGTTTTTATCGTGCGCGGCAGACGATGGTGAGGTAATTGATCCTCTCTGTCTATCTGAACGTAAAACTTCCGTAACAATTGAAAATAGGAAAGCTAATGGTAACTCGAAGACAATTTATAAAGCTTAGCTCAATCGCTGCGACATTGCCCCTGCTGAGCCAGGTCAAACTAATATCTCCGGCATCTGCCGCGGCGATCGAGAAGGTGCCGGTCGATGATCCCTCTGCAATTGCACTGAAATACGTAGAAGTTGCCAGCTCGGCCTCAAGAACGGACAAGATGGGAGTGGCTGGATCAGATCAGATATGTGGCAACTGCCTATTTTACAAAGACAGCGCAACGACAGCAATGGGTGGGTGTGCATTGTTTCAGAACCGGTTGGTAGCGGAAGAAGGCTGGTGCATGGGCTGGGTCCCTGTCGCATAACCTTATGTCAGAGAAAAGCTCAACGCTGGAAATCAGACAGGTGATGGACCGAATAGAGAATACCCTGGATTCAGGGACGTATCGCGTCGGGGACTGGCAAAAGGGCCTTGGTGTTTTAAAAAGTTTGGAGCAGGACGTAACGTCAACGTTGAGCGAGGATCTGACACGGATCAGTAACAAGCTTCACAGGCGCAATCGGTTCCCTGAAGCGCCGTTTTGGGCAGGGCTGGTCTTTGAGTCTTTTCTGCTGACGATGAGCCTTTGGGCCATGACGGCAGAAAGCATTCTGCTGCGACTAGCCTCGATCGTCTTGTTGGCATTGTGTCTGCAGCCGTTGACGAAAATTTCTACGGGGATGCTTCTTGGGGTTCGTTATTCCTACGTCTACCTTTGGTATTTTGAGCCGAGATTCAAGATGCGATTTGGGACCTACCAGCAACTGGCAAGATGGAAGAAGTTAGTTTTGCAGTTCTCAGGTAGCGTTGGAACACCGATCGCGCTCTTGATGGGTTGGTGGGTCCTGGGTGATGAACCGCTGCTATCCAAGCTATGTCTGGCTGGCGCTCTGGGGGTGGCCTTAATGCAGGTAGGAGCTTTCACTGCCGTGTGTTTAGGGTTCCGAAGGCTGGGGCCATTTCTTTTGACCAACCTGACGACACCGGCCCTTCTCGCAAAAGAGTGGAAGGAAAGGTAGTTTTTTATTTCAAACCGAGGCCACCAGATGGACTTTCAAACGCTAGTTTACGACGAAATCACACTTCCCATTGTGACCCTGTGCCAAACGCTGGTTGAGGAAGGAGAGATGGATCAGCATAACTTCTTTGCAGGTCTTTTGCCGTTAATGGCAGAGCCCGAGCGTGAGGAAATGGTGTTGGCTGCAGTGATAGAGCTCTCTAAATGCGCGTTCCTCGGCTTCCAGTTTAGCCCGGTGGTGGCGCTGCAGATCGACCAACTTCTTGAGCGATCCATTGATCTTGCTCACACGATGTCTGCGAACGATATCAACTAACAACGATCAGTTAGCAACTGTTAGTCAGCAACTGTTAGTCAGCAACTGTTAGTCAGCAACTATTACCCAGCAACTATTACCCAGCAACTATTACCCAGCAACTATTACCCAGCAACTATTACCCAGCAACAAGGTGTCCACATTGGCCTTTGATGCGAGTGGTCATCACCAGTTAATTGTAGCGTACTGTCGCGAGGAGTCGGGCACTTTGTAAGTACCTGCGGTGTGAGTTTCGAACGGCCGTTCCATATTGACTGTTCCTTGTATTCGATGATCTGTTCCACCTTAAGGGGCGTATATCCTTTCTTTAATCCATTGTCTCGGCATCCTGCCGGGGTGGGTGTTAGGCCCACTTAATCCATCAAGCACGTTAGCTTTGAACGGTTACGCGCTATTAAATTTTTAAATCCGCATCGCCAGAGTCGGCGCGTCGTTCAAGGAGTGTGTGTGAGTAATAAGCATCTAGTCGTTAGTTTTATCGTGCTGGTAATGACTTTGTGGGTTTTTTCAGGGGAGTGGAGCAATAGCATTGTCGAGGCACAGGAATCTGCGCCAGTGGAATTCGGGGTCAGTGAAGAGATGGCCCTGGTCCGTGCGGTTCAGAGCCGGTCGGAAACCAGAACGTTGTTTCTTGACGTGAGAGGACAGACCGCTGCGAACCGAATGGTTCAGGTGAAGGCAGAAGTCGCGGGCAAAGTCGTTGAGATGCCGGGTGAAAAAGGCCTGTTCGTTAACAAGGGTGACCTGCTATGCAGGGTTGCCGTAGATGCACGCGGGGCCGAGCACACTCAGGCGTTGGCGGAACTGGAAAGTGCGAAGTTGGAGCATGATGGATTTGTTGATCTTAACAAAAAAGGGCTGCAATCCGGGACGGTGCTGGCAAAGGCAAGGGCGGCGCTCGAGCAAAGCAAAACCAGAACGGAGGATGCGCGCTTAGCGCTGGCGAAGACAGAAATTTTTGCCCCATTCAATGGGGTAGTGACCGCTCAGCCGGTAGAGGTAGGAGATTACCTCAGTCCAGGGTCCGTGTGCGTCAGCCTGATGGAAGTAGACCCAATGCTCGTGGCAGGGCAGGTCGCTGAGAAGAGTATTGGTCTTGTCAGCCTGGAAGACGAGGTGAACATTCAGCTGATTACAGGGGAGCGGTACGTCGGCCTGGTGAGTTATGTCGGGCACGCGCCGGACGATAAGATCCGCACCTACCCTGTGGAAGTGACTATAGATAATCCCGGCGCACTGATAAGAACTGGTTTGACTGCGCAGATGCAGATTCCTGTCGGTGAAGAGAAGGTGCACCTGATTTCACCGGCCAGCCTAGTCCTTGATGACGCAGGAGATGTTGGCGTGCGAATCGTTGACGGTGATAGTAGGGTCCGTTTCAAAACCGTAGAAATCGCGGACGAAAACCCTGCAGGGATATGGGTGAAGGGCCTGCCGACGGCGGTCAACCTGATTACAGTAGGTCATGAAGAAGTGTCAGAGGGACAGCTCGTAAGCATCGATTACTCACTCTTAAGCACGCTGGTGACCATCCCTTGAACTTCATTGGCGGGGCAATTGACAGAACCCGAACAGTATTATCCTTGCTCGCGGCCATCATGTTCGCCGGGATTGTTTCCTATAGTTTGATCCCTATTGAATCTGATCCCGATGTCGCGATACCGATCATTTTTGTCATGATTCCCCATGAAGGAATATCACCGGAGGATTCAGAAAGGTTGCTGACTCGCCCGATGGAACTTGAGCTTCGAACCCTTGAGGGCGTCAAAGATATCAACAGTTATTCTGCCGAGGGTAGTGCGACGCTGATCATTGAGTTTGATAGCTCTTTTGATCAGGACCAGGCAGTTTCAGACGTACGGGAAGCGGTGGATACGGCCAAGGCAAAGATCCCATCGACGGCAGAAGAGCCGATCGTTAAAGAGGTATCGGCGTCTGATTTTCCTATCATTACAATCAGTGTCGGCGGCAAGGGCATCGCTGATCGGGCACGCTATAGGATCGCAAGACAGATTAAGGACGAGATTGAAGGGATCAGCGAAGTACTGGAAGCCCGTCTGGAAGGTAACCGAGAGGAGATGCTAGAGGCAGTCATCGATCCGGCCCAACTTGAGGCCTTCGGGATAAGTAATGATGAGTTGCTGTCAGCATTCGCGAGTAACAATCGGCTTATCGCGGCAGGTTCCGTGGATACAGGCAGAGGCAGTTTTTCTGTCAAGGTGCCCAGTGTTATCGAAAATGCGAAGGACGTGCTGTCGATTCCGATTACCGCCACGTCCTTTGGGGTGATCACCCTTGAAGATGTTGTAACGCTGCGTAGAACTTTTAAAGATGCAGAGGGGTATACGCGTACGAATGGCTCCCCAGCGGTGGTTATCGAAGTAACCAAAAGACCTGGCACCAGTATCGTTAAGGTCGTGGATGAAATTAAATCTCGCGTCGATTCAATGCGAAAGGATTTCCCCACCAATGTCGAGATCAACTACATTGCCGACATGACACCAGACACGGTTGAACAAATTTCAACGCTGGAAGGTAATATTTCGACAGCAATGTTTCTTGTACTGACCGTAGTGGTGGCCACCATTGGTATCCGCTCGGGCCTTTTGGTGGCCTTCGGGATCCCTTTCTCCTTCATGTTTGCGTTTATTTTCGTCAATCTTCTGGGATTCACGTACAACTTTATGGTCATGTTTGGCATGTTGCTGGGGCTGGGGATGCTGATCGATGGTGCCATTGTCGTGGTGGAACTGGCCGATCGAAGAATGAAAACAGGGGAGTCCCCGAGGGCGGCGTATATATATGCGACCAAGCGTATGTTCCTGCCGGTGCTGGCTTCTACGGGGACAACGTTGGCAGCTTTTCTTCCGTTGATGTTCTGGCCGGGTGTGACGGGCCAGTTCATGAAATACTTGCCGGTTACCGTGTTCGCTGTGCTGATAGGTGCGGTTGTCTACGCATTGTTTTTTGCGCCTGTGCTGGGCGCGATCATCAGCAGAAAACAAACGAGTGAAGAAACGGGTTCAACCCTACTGGTCGACCAGGGGAGGTTCGACGAAATTGGTGGCGTTGTTGGGCTTTATGCCCGGATCCTTGGTTTTAGTACCAAACGACCGCTGCTCGTGATTGGCGTGACGCTTCTGACGATGTTCGGCGTTGTTCAGCTGTATAGCGTTGCCGGAAACGGGTCGCAGTTTTTCGTAGATGTCGAGCCAAGTTTCACCGGCGTCAATGTCAGCGCGCGCGGTAACTATTCGTCCGAAGAGTTACGAGATATCGTCACCGACGTTGAAAAACGCGTACTGGCCGTTGGCGATATAGAAAGTATCTATACCCGAACCGGACAGGGTGGTCTAAGTTTTGGGTCCGGCGGCACGACACCAGATCGTATAGGCAGTATGTTTATTCAGATGAGTGACCGGCGTGAACGAGTCCTTAATGGGCACGAATTAGAACAGGAATACGAAAAGGCAGTCCAAGGTGTTCCTGGTGTGCGTGCTGAGATGCGTCCCCAGCAGATGGGGCCGCCGGTTGGTAAAGAAATTCAAATTCAATTGAGTGGCCCTGATCTTGGCGCCTTGGCGCAGCAAGCCAGAAGTTTAAGTGCATATCTTAAATCTATGGATGGTCTGGTGGCGGTTGACGACACAGCACCGGTGCCGGGTATTGAATGGCAGGTTCGAGTGGATCGGGCGAAGGCCGCGATGTCAGGTGCAGACGTCTCTAGTGTAGGGGCCGCTATCCAACTGATTACCAACGGTATTCTTGTCGGCAAATACCGGCCGGATGATGCCGAGGACGAAGTTGATATTCGTGTTCGGTATCCAGAGGAATACCGCGGAGTCTCCCATCTCGACCAGTTACGTGTCAGCACCCCAGGGGGTCAAGTACCGATCTCCAGCTTCGTTGAGCGGGAAGCTAAGCCGAAAGTATCGACGATATTCCGGCAGAACGGAGACAGAGTGATGTATGTCAGAGCAAACCCTGCGCCGGGTGTTCTGGCCAACGACAAAGTAGATGAAATCCGCGGCTGGTTATCGACCCAAAAAGTGGATCCCTCGGTAAAAGTTATATTCCGCGGTGCTAACGAGGAGCAAAAAGCGGTGGTGCAGTTTATTGGTGTTGCCTTTACGCTGTCGCTCATACTCATGGGCATTCTGCTTGTCACTCAGTTCAACAGTTTCTATCAGGCGCTGCTGGTCCTTTCCGCGGTTGTGATGTCAACAGTAGGCGTGTTGTTAGGTCTCGTAATTACGGGTTATGCCTTCAGCGCCATCATGACGGGTATAGGGATTGTCGCGCTTGCCGGAATTATCGTTAACAACAATATCGTGTTGATTGATACTTTTAACTATCTTCGCCGTGAGAACCCTGGCTGGGATATGCGGCGGGTGATCATCACAACGGGATGTCAAAGACTCAGGCCTGTGTTCCTGACAACTTTCACCACAGGCTTTGGATTGCTGCCGATGGCAGCGGGCATCTCTATAGATCTCATTGGTAGGGAAGTCGAGGTTGGGGGGCCGGTCGCTTCTTATTGGGTACAGCTCGCTTCGGCGATCGTGTCAGGACTCAGCTTTGCAACGCTGCTGACCCTTATTGTCACGCCCTCGCTGTTGATGGCCCCACAGGCGACCAGGCAGGTGTTGCGGGAAGTCCAAGGCAAAATTTTCAGCTTTAAGGCGCACAACGATCAGGAAAGAGCCTTGTCCTCAGGAGTAAGGAGATCATGAGTAACCAGTCAGAGACACTCTATTACGATGGACAATGTCCACTATGCAATGCGGAGATGGCACGCCTTGGTGCCCATCAGCCCATGCATTTGAAGCTAGTCGATATACATCAGGAGGAAATGGACGAAGGCGTTAAACACCAGATGTTGAAAGTGCTTCATTTGCAGGGTGCTGACGGTACGTTCAAGATCGGGATTGAAGCGAACATCGCAGCATGGGAACACACGCGCTGGGGATGGGCGTGGCAATGGCTAAAGTGGCCAGTGGTGCGGTGGTTTGCTGGCAAGGTATACAACGCTTGGGCAGAGACTCGGTATGCGCGCTTGTATAAAAAAAAGTCGCCACTTTGAAGCGTGTAAGTTAGTGGTAAAGGGTTCACTGCGGAGGAGCGGGCTGAAGTAACTCTAGTTGCTCTCGAAGGGCCTCAGCTTCTGCAGTCAAGAAGGAATATTCCCGTATCTTGCCATTTCTCTGCGCGAGCATGGCCTCTTCAAGCTTCGCCATGTATTTTTTGCGAATTTTTTTGTCAGGGGCAGTTTTAAACAGGCTGAACATTGGGTGTTTCTCTTAGTATTTAAGGTTTTACGAATCGCGCGGGAAAGCGGATCATTACTGCAGGTAAGCGCAGTCTTTCTGACGTACACGTACCCGCTCCGCGAACCTGTCGAGACATTCGATGTCAGCTTAAACTGAGTCGATCAACGATAAAATTATCGCGTCATCGTTGATCGGGAGTCTATTTGGCATCACCGATGCTGATACAATAGGGGGCATATAACTCCCGCAAGCATTCCGCTCGCCGCGTAAAAAGCCTCGGTGCGTAGCCCTAAGGTCGTTGTGCCGGTGGTTGCTCAAGCGATTAACTAGGTTAGGTTTCCTTCTCTTATGAATCTGAAAAAATCCAGTGCCTGGTCCGAGCAAGAAGTTTGCTCATTTTTGGCAACTTCCAAAATCCCCTTGCGTATAGCGACGACGACCGGTAGTTATCCGACCTTGTGCTCGGTCTGGTATATGTTTGATGAACCACGGGGTGATCTGCTCTGCGTATCACATGAGAACAGCCAATTGGTTTCTGATCTTATGGCTAACCAAAAATGTTCTTTTGAGATTGCGCCGAACGAGCCGCCCTATTGTGGTGTCAGAGGGAAAGCGATGGTTACTCTTTCTAAGGATTATGCGCTGGAAACGCTTACCACGGTAATTCCACGTTACCTGGGTGACGCAGAAAGTCGCCTGGCAAAGTGGCTTATTGGTCGCAGCCATGAAGAGTACGTCATTAGACTAAGACCGGTTCAAATGACCTCTTGGGATTACAGCGAAAGAATGAGCTAGTCGGTCACTTGACCTCAGCTTACGCTGCGGCAGTTCCCGGGAGTAAACAAAGGTTAAAAGTGGTGCATCCTGATGTATGGAAGTGACTGGTACCCCCCATTTAGGGTCACGGTAAAGCCGTTGTTGGGGGGAGCCCTAAGCTTAGCTATTGAGCGCTTAAGGCAGGTTCAGCCGCGAACTCTGGGTCAGGCTCTATCATCAAGTCTGGGTTGGACGGTTCAATCAATTGCAGAACCATGCCTTCTGCCAGGGGACGTGTGCATTCACCGGTGCAAGTGACTCCATTAGCCGCGTCATTGAGGAACTGAACTTGAACCAAGGTGTCGATCATTATTGTTGACCCATCAACATCATTACATTGAAACGTTTGGTTAGCGACGCCTAGTAAACGATCTATTTGCCGCTCATCTTCGTTCCGCATGCTCGCGAGAAGCAGGGTAGTCAGGTATTGGTCGAACGCATTTGTTGACACGCCGGTGCCATCGCTCGGATTCATTTCGATAGCAATATCCAGCAAGAAAGCGAGACTCTGTTCCTTTGATGCCTGTGTCTTGGCTAGCGCTAAGAGCCGGTCCTGATTAAAACGCTGGTCGAGGATAGGAATTATAACAGGGCTTTTCGATCGAAAGTCTGAGTATCGAACCAGAACGATTGGCTGCTTGTTTGATGAAAGATTGGGGCTGTATGACGAGTAGTGGTTAAACGCTACCAAGTTTTTTTGTTGTTTGTGGTGATTGGCTGACTTGGTGATGAGCGATTAGCCAATGTGCTTTTCTGTTGGCGTAAGGAGCAATGCGCTTCTGTGGTTTCAACCATCAGGTAGCGGCAAAGAGATCGTTTTGCGGCCCTGGCCCCGGCCTTTGCCGGTGCACAGCATCAGGGGACACGCGTTGCCTCAGATGCGCCAGAATGGTTTGAATCGCGTCCGGATCGGTGACATCTGCGATCACCCGCAGGGTGGTCTACGTGATAACTCCGTTCGACTGCTAGCCGCTGGTTACATGCTGTCGAACAACAGTTTTACAGATATCAGTCATCCAGGAATAGGGATGCCCTGCCGTAATGTTCGGACGCCAGTCGAGCTTGCAAAACAGATACAAATATAAGCAATTATTTACATTTAAAGACCTATACTCTTTTGGTCAAAGTTGCTTTTTCTTTTTACTAGCGCTGTTTTTACGGGATGGGTATGAGATTAAGAAGATTGTACGTCGGATTGGTCGTCTGTAGTTTGACCGCGGTCGTGCACGCGCAAAGCACCAGGCCTTTCCCTATCAGCGATAATGATTTTTATTCGACTCCGTCTGGTGCCGAAGTAGCGCTTGGAAGAGCGCTGTTTTTCGATAAAATCATCAGTGGTAACGGCAACATTTCATGCGCTACCTGTCATCACCCTTTGGCCGGGACAGGAGATGGTTTGTCGCTTTCTATTGGTGAAGGCGGGAAAGGTCTAGGCCTTGCTCGTGATACCGGCAGTGGTGTTGATGCTGTTCAAGGGCGTATCCCGCGTCATACTCCGCATGTTTTTAATCTGGCTGCGAAAGAATTTTCTGTCATGTTTCATGATGGAAGATTGTCTGTAGACGATTTAGAGGCCTCAGGTTTCAACTCCCCAGCAGGTGACCAGCTACCTCTAGGGCTTGATAGCGTGCTGGCTGCGCAGGCCATGTTTCCGGTAACCTCGTCCACAGAAATGGCGGGTCAAGCGGGCGAAAACCCCGTGGCGAATGCGGCTTTCGAGGGAAGGTTGGCTGGTGAAAATGGCGTTTGGGACCTTTTGGCGCAGCGGCTACGCGCAATTCCCGAATATGTTGTGATGTTTCGGGATGCTTATCCAGAGCAGATAAGCACGGCTGACGATATTCAATTTAAAGATGCGGCCAACGCCATTGCCTCATTTGAAGGCGCTGCCGGGCGTGCCGACAACAGTCGTTTTGATCAGTTCCTGCGTGGCGATAGTCAAGCGTTGAGTGGAAGCGAAATGAAAGGAATGAAATTATTCTACGACAAAGCAAACTGTAGCAGCTGTCACAGTGGTAAGTTTCAAACGGACCATGGTTTTCATGCGATTGCCATGCCGCAGATTGGTCCCGGCAAGGGACATAACTCTGAAGGCTATGACGATGGTCGCGATGATTTTGGTCGAGAAGCCGTCACCGGCGATGCAGATGACAGATTTAGATTTCTTACGCCGAGTTTACGTAATGTTGCTCTAACGGCGCCGTACGGGCATGCCGGTGCTTTTGATACTTTAGAAGCAGTCGTTCGCCATCATCTAAACCCAGAGGAAAGCCTACTTGGCTATGACGGGAGTCAGGTGCGCCTGCCGTCACGCGCGGACTTGGATGGACAAGATTTTGTCGTGATGAACGACTACTGGCGTGTATCGCAAATCGGGCACCGTAATGAGTTAGCCCCTGTTTTTATAAACGAAAAAGATTTTGGTCACCTAATGAGTTTTCTGCATGCCTTAACGGATAACGGTTTTCTGGATGATCGACGAAACATGCCAAGCAGTGTACCCAGTGGTTTGACGATGGCAGACTAGTATTAGAGGATTGAGGAGGATAGGAATTATAACAGGGCTTTCGATCGAAAGTCTGAGTATCGAATCAGATTGGTTGTCTGGTTGGTTCCTGATTAATTTCTGAAGTTCGGGCGCCAATACTTGTTTTCCTCATTAGCGTCAGCGCACATGGATCTTAAACAATAATAGTCGTCAGTAAATGTGTAGAACGTCGGCGAGACGTGAGTGACGCCTAGTTACGCTAATTGCCCGGGTGCGGCCATTGTTCTGGTCAACCTAAACAGGACACTTTCATTTGAGATATTTCAAACTTCACGGGTGACATATCGTCATTGCTCGAATGAAGCCTTTCCTGGTTGTAATACCTCATATAAGCGGTCACAGCTTCTTCTTTAAACTATTTCGGGTACTGCTTGTAATTGCGTTTTTGCGTCATAATTAACACCTTTATGATTAACTATATTGTCTCTCATGAAAGTGTCTTGTTCCATTAGACCAGAACACGGCACAGGGGCGCTTGAGGCCATTGTCTTTTGGCCAATAGGGACCATTTAGAATCGTTCGTGACTATGTTTGGGCTATCTCGGGGCTCTGCGTGGGGCGACAAGACGAACGGCTACGGAGAATATACTGCGGGATTGAAAAAATTGAAAAAGCTGGTTTTTGAGAGACCGCCTGCTTAAAGCCGGGAACTCAACTCAGAGTGTACTCATCACAAAACCCAGGCCGAAGGCGCTAAAGCTGAAGGCCTACGAAAGTCGATGAATCTCTGGTCTTCGACACCAGAGACAAACCAGCTACGTTAATAACAGCCTCTCAAACAAGGCATTAAAACTTCCTGCTTGAGACATCGTTGTTCTTTTATTTGCGTTTACTAATGTCTGCATGTCGCCACGCCATGGCATCTACGCGCTCCATGGCAATGCTATAACCGTGGTCGTAGAGCCGCGTTAATGCATCGCGTAACTCTGGTCGAGCATCCACACCGCTATAAACGCCGTGTTCAAAGCGAATAATGGATGGCTGGTATCGTTCTAAATCCAGTGATGCCAAAATTTCGAAGTCGTACCCTTCCGTGTCAATTTGCAATAAATCCAAGTGGGGTACCTGTGCTCCTTCCAGTATAGCCATCAACGATTTTGCGGGTACTTCTACGGCCACCATGTCATCTGCGGTTAGCCCCGAACGTTTGCTTGTTAGCTCGTGGCGGTCAGCGCTAAAGGACGCGATGCCCGATAGCGCGCCAGCGGTTTCAGGATTTGGGCGATACAGGGTGACTTGGTCAAGCTCGCTATGAACGGCTAGGTTAAGTGCGCTAATTTGGGAGTGATTTTGGTAGGTTTGTTGTAGTTTCTGAAACACATCCGGTAGCGGTTCTACTACTATGCCGGATAGACGATTGGCAGTGACAAAGCCGTGAATAGGGTCGTGGGATACACCATCGTTGGCGCCAATTTGAACGAAGAAAAAACCTTGACCATCACGTTTAGTGACATTGAGTCGGCGTTGCATCAACGCGTCAAAGCTCTCCGACTTAGCGGTGCGCTCGATCACTAAACCCATGCTAGTTAGCCAGGTGCCTAGGCGGCGGCGTAGCGTTTTTCGGTAGAATGAAAAACCGGTTCCAAAATCAGCCATAGATGTCTCGTTAAGGGCTAGGGTGCAATTTGATTTATTCTGGCTATCCCGGCGAACGATTGAATAGGAACAGAGATTAGACCATCTTTGAAAGTGACGTTAGCAGGATTACTGCAGATTCCGCACTTTTTTCCCGAGGGGGCCATTTACATGCTGAAAGTACCATCAGGTTCACTAAATTTAGCATCTTCGAGCGCAGTAGTCGCAGTATGACAATTAGAACTACTCTGGGTCAGAAACTAAGGGCCCTGATCCCTTGCTTCAGTTCGTGCTGACACTTGGTCCCGCCTCCAATTTCACACCAGGTTGGTCTTTCTCGCTCAGCGGGTAGAAACGGGTAATTCCAGTGTGCCGCCAAAGAGCGTCTGGGTCGCCACATCAACACCGTCCTGTTCAGCCCAGGGTCCTGCGCGATTTCTATGGGCATGGAACTTCGGAAAATCTGAAGAAGAGATATCCAGTCGAACTCGAGAGCCTTCCGACACTCGCCATTCGATCGGCCACATATCGATCTTCAGTGTTATCGACTCCCCAGGCTTATATTCCCGGAGATTAAAGCCACCGTCCCGGTACGCGAGAGAAGTGATATTGTCTCTGATGTTAACTGCGCTGCCATCGGGGAAAACCTCTATCAGTTTTGCAGTAAAAGCCGTATCTGGAGCGCTGGAAGAAATTTCCAGATTTACGCTGATCTGACCGGCAATCAGCATCGACGATTCGAAGGGTGAAGTAACAAAAGTTAAAACGTCCTGTCGCACACACAAACCATCCTGTAGAACGTTGGCAGGTGACGCGCCCTCGAAGCCGGGCAAAATGAAGGCAAGCATACCTGCGCCACCCTTCGTTGGTACCGGATCAAGTGGATCATACTGATAGCTGACCGGTTCGCTCAAAACCTGCTCAAGCGCTAGTTCACCGCCATCGCAACCGGACGAATCGAACAACTTGTTCAAGCTAAAGGTTTGTTTGGCAACCGGTCCCGGCCATTCCTCGTAGTAGTGCCAGTCATTCTCGCCCATCGTGAAGGCGTAAAGCCCTGCCGGGTTCTCAAGGGGTTTTCCTTTCAGGTGGTGCTCGAGCCAGGGCAGCATCTCTTTCCACTGGAACAAACCTCCTTCTGCATTCTCAATCTCGAATGCTTCACCGCTGCCACCCGAATGTGTCCAGGGTCCAAGTACAAACCGGCTGTTGCTCCGTGTAGCCAGTTTCTTCCAGTCGGCCATCTGCCCACCAAAGAAAACGTCATACCAGCCACTCACCATCAGAATTGGCACCTCAATTCTTTCTGGCACCTCGGCGATCAATAGGGAATCGGGATTATTGAAGAAAGATTTTTGCGCCCGCTCGATATCTATCATGTCCTGGTACCAGGGCATCGGCAGACCAAACACCTCGGTATCCACCTTGTTATGTGGCAGGTACCTGATTGCCTTCTGGTAGTCACCACCTGCATCGTCAACATCACTGTTGGTGCCCCTCATCATGCTGGCCCAGGCAGTAAACGTTTCATGCCGGAACATGCCGTTGCTGTAAAGTACATCCGACAGGTCTGTTGTGTATACGGCTGGAACCAGGGTCTTCACTTCTTTCGGCAATCCTGAGGCGGCCACGGCGTATTGCACCGAAGCGAGATAGCTCGGGCCAACCATTGCAATATTTCCGTCCTGAAACGTTTGCCCAACAAGCCAGTTTATCGTGTCCCTGCCATCCCGGACTTCATTCACCATCGGGCTCCACTCACCTTCCGATTCGCCCTGCCCGCGAACATCCTGAAGCACGCAGGCATAACCGTAACGAACAAAGCGGCCACAAAGCGTGTCTCGCATGACAGTGGAGAATCGAGCATAGGGATTTCTGACCAGTACCGCTGGAAACGGACCCTCGCCCTTAGGCAGCATCACAGTAGCAAAGAGTTTCACGCCATCCTGCATAGCAATGCGCTCTTCCTGAGTTTCCCCCGCTGCCGCAGTAAATGATGGCAGCTCTTCATTCATACGCGTGAACTCGTGCCTGCCGAGGTAGGCACCACAGGCGCAGACGGCCAATAGCAGGGCTACAAGGCCCGCCAGCTTTAGAAATTTCACAAGAAGCCTACCAAGGACAAGACGTAGAGGGACAACTATATCTCAATCGCACAGCCCAGATCTGCCTTTTGGTCTTATTTGGCTTAAGGGTCATATGTTCGTTGCTATTGCATTAGATGCATTAGAAGTTCCCTCACCCTAATTAGATCTCATCGTCGTTTTTGACGTTTTTTCAGAGATAACTACTGCTTTGCGAATAAATAGTGAGCGACGTGCCATTCCTTTCCTTCTGCGTAAGCGAAAAGTTCCTGGCAGGCCATGACGAACATTCTCCATCGATTAAATTGGATATCTTCAGAGGCAGGATTGCCGGAATGAGCAATAGCCTTCAACGCCTCAGGTTTCGTTTGATCTAGATTTTTTAGCCACTCGGCACAGGTTCTCGCGTAGTGCAGTCCATTTACTTCCCAGGCCTTCTCTTGGCTCAAATGCTCGTTGAAGTGCGATGGCAAGTCGAACGAAGGCATCACCCCTCCTGTAAAGAAATGTTTAGCCATCCAGTCGTCCTTCGAATCAGCCTCAAAAAAATAAGGCATATCTCGGTGACAAAAGATGTGGAAAAACAGTTTTCCGTCTTGTTTTAACCATTCGGAGATTTGCTGGAACAGCATTCGATAATTACGCATGTGCTCAAACATCTCTATCGACATGACACGGTCAAATCGCTCATTTGTGCTGAAATCATTCATGTCGGCTGTTATCACACGAAGATTTTTCAGGTCTCGCTTCGAAGCTTCTGTCTCTATGTATGCTCGTTGCGTTGCAGAGTTACTAACGGCAGAAATCTGACTGGAAGGATAATGCTCTGCCAGGTAAAGCGACAACGAACCCCAACCACAGCCCAACTCAAGAATACTCTGTCCGTCTTCCAGTTCGGCCCTTGAACAACAAAGCGCCAGCATGTTTTCTTCTGCTTCGTTCAGCGCCGCTCTTTCATCATCAAAAGAAGCACAACTGTACTTCATCCGTGAACCAAGCATCAGTTGAAAAAAACCTGTTGGAACCTCGTAGTGCTGCTGATTTGCATCCCCGGTATTTATTGCTACCGGACCCTGACACATTTCTTTAATCAACTCAGCTTTACCCTCTGGCGTTCGGCGCGCCCTATCTTGCAGAAGCCTTTTCTTGAGTAACCTCCGAATCGCAAGGCGAACGATCGTATCGGGCACATAACCTTGCTCCGCTAAAGCTATAGCCATACTCATGCTAATTCACGTCCGCTTTCAGTTTTCTGAAACTGCATATGAACACAACCGATAGCGCTTTCTAAAAACCCTCCTTCACAGTAACAAAGATAGTAATCCCACATTCTAAGAAACGTATCGCCACGACCTAAATCTTTAATTTCATTTAAGTTTTCTTCAAATTTCAAACGCCATCTCAGCATGGTTTCAGCATAATGTTGAGTCATATCTTCTACCCCGAAAGGTCTCAGATTGGCCTGCTGACTCTCGCCCATTAGCAATTCAACCGAAGGTAGCGCACCGCCCGGGAAAATATACCGCTGTATAAAGTCCACAGAGTTTTTTGCGCTCTCAAACCGGTCTTCCGAAATAGTTATCGCCTGAATCAGCATCGAGCCCCCTGGTTTTAATAATTGGCTGCACGCTCTGAAAAAAGTGGGCATATACTCAAGCCCGACTGCTTCAATCATCTCGATCGAAACAATTTTTCCGTACTGGCCTTTAATCGATCTATAATCTTTTTTGAGTACAGTGACTTGTTGTTCGAGCGATCTGTCTCTAACCGCTTTAACCACATGCTCATACTGTTCATCCGATATGGTTGTTGTTGTAATCTTGCAGCCATAATGGGTCGCAGCATGGAGGGCAAAAGATCCCCACCCAGTTCCTATTTCAAGCACCTCATCCTCTGGCTTCAGTTCAAGCTTTCGACAAATACGGTCGACTTTTTGGAAGGAGGCCTCTTCCATTGTGTCCCTGAAATCACAAAAATAACCCGATGAATATGTCAGGCTGGGGTCAAGAAATAATTGGAAAAAGTCATTGCCAAGATCATAGTGCGCGGATATATTTTCTTTGCTCTGCGACAAGGTATCGCGATGCATTCTGTGAAATAAACTGTGTAGCGGCCGTTTTATCATTGACGCCTTGGTATTGAAATCTTCCAGTTCCTTCCGGTTACGCAGAAAGATGCGTATTAGCCCGGTCAGGTTGTCAGTAGACCAGTAACCCAACATATAGGCTTCAGCCGCGCCAATAGGCCCACCCAGGAGAAGCTTTGAGTAAGCACGCTTGTCGTGAATGATAAGCGACACCCTCATACCTTTACTGCCGAACTTCCGCTCGTCGCTGCCATCTACGATCAATAATTGCCCATCGCTAATTCGTTTAAGAAAATTAAAAACAGACATTTTGAACAAAGCACTTCCAAAATGAGTCGCAGCATTATTACGCAATAGGTCCAAAGAGCTCATGCTTTTCCTTCTATCTTCCCAGGGTGACTAAAAATAGGCACCCGTTTCATCCACAGCCTAAGCGCCTGGTAGTAAATGGACATTAGTGTACTGAGGGCCATCATCGGGAAGCGCCCCATCATTTTATGCAGAGCATTTTTCGTTAACAGTTGTTCGTTAAGTTGCATAGTCACTGAAAATATTTTTTTACCCTGTTGATCGACGTTTATGCTCACGGTGAGTTTCTTACCCGGGACATTCACAGCCCACCCGTAACACAAATCTATTGGCATAAAAGGTGACACATGAAAGTTTTTCTTAGAGGTCATCGGAGAATCGGCCAGCGCCAATACATAGACATGACGTTCGTTCCATGGGGTGTTGTGCACTTCCCCGATCACGTATTCCAAAACATCATTTTCAAAACAATAGAACAAGGCGAGCGGGTTCATTGTCATTCCACAAGATCGCCAGTTGGCGAGTAGATAGACTTTCCCTCGAAACACTTCACCTGTCTTTTGTAAAACACGAAGGCACACTTCCTCATAGAGTGACCGTTCCGAAGGCAGAAAATCCTGACGATAGAAGCTGAGCAAATTCGGCTTCTCGACACTTACAAAAGGACTTATATCTGCAATATTCTGAATATTTTCAATGTCGGCAAAAACGCAAGCATGATCGTATTTGAAGGTGTGTCTGACCGGACTCATCCGATTGTGAAACAGTTCACCTCTATAGAGAGCGCTTTCCATTCTAAAGCCCCACCCTAAATTTTTTGCAAACATCGAGAGCACTCACCACACCGTCCTCGTGAAAACCATAGCGCCAATAAGCCCCACAATAGTGTGTCCTGTTCACTCCGGATATCTCAGCGTGCCTGTCTTGAGATTCGATCATCTGTTGATTCAAAACGGGATGATCATAACGGGCAGTCCTCAAAATTTTGGTAGGATCGATTTTGCCCTCATCGTTAAGTGTAACCAGCACGTCCTTGTTACTTTCAATGCCTGCCAGAATGTTCATGTTGTATGTCAGTGTCGCTTTTTCTTTTTGCAATCCAGCGTCGTAGTTCCAACTGGCCCAAGCGAGCTTTCGTTTCGGCAGCAGACTGCTATCGGTATGTAATGTCACTTCATTTGAGCAGTAACGCATGGGTGACAGGACTTCTAGTTCCGCAAGAGAAGGGTCTCCAAGCAGCCCCAGTGCTTGATCGCTGTGCACCGCAATGATTACCTCGTCATACCGATGCTCTTGACCTTTTGATCTGACCAAAACATGCTCGGCTGCCCGCTCGATTCGATCAACGGGCGAACCGAGTTTCACCTCTCCGATCTGTGATTGCATGGCTTTCACATAGCTGTGGGAACCGCCTGTTACCACACGCCACTGAGGCCTGTTTTTCAAGTCAACCAAACCGTGATTGACAAAAAATTGCGCAAGAGAACGGATTGGAAAATGGATCACGTCGGCATCTCCCGTCGACCATATTGCTGCGGTCATAGGAATAAGATAATCCTCCCGAAAAGCCGTGCCGTAATGCTCATCAGACAGGTACTCTCCGAGACTGCGACGGTCATCACTGCCGATTGCAGACACCGTTCTGTTGAAACGCAGAATATCTCGTAACATCCCGAGAAATTTGACGTTAACCAGGTTGCTACGCTGTGCAAACAGCGCATTTACATTGTGTCCGTTATATTCCAGCCCTGGCCTTTTTACTGAGAAGCTCATCTCTGTAGGCCGCCCAGAGCACCCTAGCTTTTCAAGTAGGCGAATGAAATTGGGGTAGGTTCGGTCGTTGTAGACAATGAAGCCCGTATCTACTGCTAACGTTTTTCCTGCAAGCTCAATGAGATGGGTATGGGTGTGCCCGCCAAGGTAGTCGTTGGCTTCGTAGACTGTCACCTGATGTTTTTGGGCCAACAGGTAAGCTGACGTCAGACCTGAAATGCCTGACCCTATAACCGCGATTTTTGCCATAAAACAAGTTTGGAGATTTCAATGACGTATCGCATATACGAAGCCGTTCGCGTTATAGATCATTCTTCACCCAAGCCCTTTTTAGCATCCAAGCTTTTCAGCACGTCACCGTCTGTGAACTTATTTCTGACGCTGCCCAGGTTTTAGCCCAAGGCCAACGGCCTGGATCTAATGACTTAAAGGCGGTCTGGTCAATCTGTTAGGCGACATATACGTTGGGTAGGGGTGATGTTGCCGTGTATATCCAGGCGCATTTTATAATTGAACGGCAGTCGCAAAATTAGACGTCGGTGGTTGTGCTTCGATGTGATCCAGGTTCTTCTGAATGATATCTGGATCAGTGGGCGCCCAATAAACGTTTTCACCGTAGCTTCATGGGTTAGCGTTCCCTGCTACAGCGACAGCCAATTGTGTAAAAGCCTTTATCCATTTAACGGTCATCGCCAAGTCAACAGCATCTGGCCACTGGTCATCCGGATGGTGAAATAGTCCATTTCCACCGAGGATAGAAATATACCGGCCCTGACCATCGTAGACGTTACGCGCCTCTCCCAAGGGGCGCTGCCCAATGGGCGTTACGGCACCTGGCGTCAAACCATGTTCTCTTAGCCAAGGGTCGAGGCTTGTAACAGCTGCGTCATCGGAATATTGGAGCCTGACCTGAGAGCCGAATTTCGCGGCGAAATTGGCCCCGAGGTGCATCCAGATGTGAGCATCCTGAATCAATCCGGCGTTATTGTGCAGGAACAAGTCCAGCCCTGTGTGGCCTAGCTCATGACCGGTATTTGCAGTGAAGATGACATCTCTTTTTGGCGCCGCCGCTTTGACTGCGCGCATGATTTCCAGAAAACACGCGATACCGCCGCCGCGTTCAGAGGCATTCGCCCACCAACCACTACGAGGCGTCATAACAACAATGGGGTCGAGGTCGGGTTTACTGCCTTCAATCCTGGCTTCTACATTTCTTGCGGTTGCTTTGACATATTCACACTGAAGCACAAGGCTGGCTTCCATCCCTGACTTTATCGCAGATTGGATGTCTGCCCAGTGCTTGTTTGCCACCTGCAACACCGGTGGCCCAAAAGGGGAGGTAAAGTCCTCGGCGTTAAGTAATGCCACACCATCTTTTGGTAGCCGGCTATCCGTGACGACAACAATTGCTTTGTGTTGCCCTTCTTTTCTCGCTGCATGGATAAGGAGCCCGTTAGGAGCAGAGGCAAATGGCAAAGACATGCTAACGCCGATATCAGCATTGCTGCCGAGTTCACCGATGCTGCCCGTGATGGCGCTCTCGTTAGTGTAGTGGCAGTCGTAAAGTGGCACGCCTGGGATTGTAGAACCAACTAACGACAATTGGGTGGTGATGGGCTGCAAACGCTGAAACTCAAACGCTGTGTCAGTAGCGACTACATCTAGCATCTCAATCCTGTGCATCAGCCAGTCTGCACTCTGATTATCAACATTGGTACCGGTGCGGTGAATACCCTGACCGGCATACTCGCTGATGATTTCAGCGATTATACTTTGCATAGTGCTTTCCTCGGCTAGCAGTCGGAACTTCATAGGGAATAAGGTCGCCAGCATGCTGCCTTGAATAAATCGGCGTTTTGATATCATCTATCTTTCTCTTAAACCACAATTTCTTAGGAACAGTATGGTTGGTAATTGCTGAAATTCATTCAAATTTTAATCACCGTGGCGAGGTGATCCTCTGAATGGTCAATGGCTGTAACGGCTTGAATCTAAAGGCTTACAGGCAGGCTGGTCAATCTTTTAGGCGATACCTGGGTTGGGCAGGGGTGATGTTGACCTGTATATCCAGTTAAATTTCCCCCGACCCACGCAATTTGGTTAAATCGTGGGCAACTATCGCACCGAATACATCTCTGGGCATGAGAACATGCAAGAGTTGGAGGTTATAAAATGGCAAGACCAGATACGTACTTTGACACTCTCCCGCCGGAAGCGATTTCTGACGAGTTGACACCGCTTGTCCAGGAACTAGGGCTGACAGAAAATTGTCGACAGCTCGCTATGGAGGGATGGACAGTTGTAGAGAACGCTGCCGATGAACAATTTAACAATCAACTGCGAGAGCAGATCCTGCAAGACGCTAAAAAGGGCGGTGCAAGAATGCTGTTGGCGAGGGATCCTGTATATGCACAAGCAGTTCTTAATCCAAAGCTGATGGCGTTGGCCGAATTCTCTGTGGGTCGTGGACATCTAATCAGCCAGGTTGCCGCTAGCGTGCGAAGAAAAGACGAGCCGATGTTGGGGTTGCACGCAGATCATAACTGGTTACCGGCGCCATTCCCGGAACACAACATGTTACTCACGGCTTGTTGGGCTTGTGATGAATACACGAAGGAAAACGGTGCCACACAGGTGATTCCTGGCAGTGCAAATCTACGGCGTCACCCCGATGCCGGTGAAGTTGAAGCAATGGCAGGTGCGGTGTCAATCGAGTGCGGTCCCGGTTCAATCGTGGTCTGGGACGGTAACATTTGGCATTCCAGTGGCGAGCGAACAGCCGAAGGTGAGAGGGTGGTTTGTCATATTACTTATACGCGACTCATGATGCGCCAGGTTGAAGACTATAGAGAACACGACGAACGCCTGATTGAACAACACGGCGCACCCATGGCTGGGTTGTTGGGGCACAACGATGGCCTGTTCAGCAACGATGGATTTGACTATTCCAAACTCGTCGAGACATTTAACAATGCAAAACGTTGAGAATATGCAAGTTGAGTGAGAATAGACGTCATAAACCACATCTTCCGAGGAACAGTATTGTTGGTAATTGCTGAAATTCATTCAAATTTGGATCACCAGACACTGGTGTCTAAGTAGATAGAAATCTTCACAAGCACTCGCGCTAAAAAAACTGCTGGCAGGCGTTACCGCTTGCAAGGAGTTGCGCCAGGTTAAAAAACTTTTGAAAGATAATCGCCCAGGTGTGTTGAGAACTCAGGCATCGCACCCAGGGTTTTCAGATGAGCGGTCGCGAGTGGATACTCCCGCTCCATATTTTTACTGATCACCGCAAACCCTTGCTGCTTCAGGCTATCTTCAAGCAGCCGTTCCCGCAAAAATTGGCTGACATCACAGACGAAACCTATATCAGCGATCGTCAATTGATCCGACGCTATGTAATCACTGGTCGCAAGTGATCGGTTAATGCCTGACAAGTAAAACTCGTAGGCAGAGCTCATCCTTTCATGAGTCACCTGCGAGAGTTCGTTGATCGACAGAAGATAGACCTGCGCTTCGCGCGCCAGTACCAAGGCCGCATCAAGGAAACTGTCGACCCTGGAAGCTTCATTACCGGTTTTTCCGTAAAGCCCGTGATCGTTTTCAGCCGCGCGAACCACCGCTCGCAGAATACTGTTTGACTCAAAAATGCCAATACTGCCGTCTTCACTAAAAGCAGCAGGTACCGTCCCGAAAGGGTGTGCCTGAAGAAATGCATCAGTCTTGTAAAGGGTGCCGCTGAATCCGCGCTTGCTCAATCTCGCATGTGGGCTATCCTCGACGCGTTCGTCTGGGGGTAATTCACGGGCATCGAAGTCCCAGAGCCAGTTCTGCAGGTTCGCCGGCTTGTCACCGGCTACCGTCACAGTGATACCGCAAAATTGTGCAGCCACGAGTGCTTTCCAAACGCGTGGATTCGGCAAATAAGAGAATATCTTTATGGTCGCATCTGCCATCACCAGGTCCCTTCGAAAGCGCGGATCATCAATCTTACCAAATGCCGTATGTCTTTACGCTTGAGTGGCAGAAAAAACAAGACTATCGAGACTCCAAGTGATCAAAGTCGCTGGCAGTATGTCGCTCCATCAAACCACTCTTGCTCGCGCGATTAATTTTCCTGCCCCGTTTTACCGCAGGACGATTGTGTACCTCTGATGCCCCCCTTAGAAGGTGAGCATAGGAATCCACCTGAAGAAATTCCTTCGATTCATAAAGGCCCGTTAACACTAGCTGGCCATACCAACTGTATACCGCCATGTCTGCAATATTGTACTCACCGCCACAAAGAAATTGACGGAGGATAGCTCTCTTGACTGGATTTCGGAGCCAAGAGTTTGAAACAGGCCCTAGGTAATCTTCGAATTCCCTGACAACGTAGTCCAGGAGGAACCTGCGCTGCTCTGACAGCATGCCCTGGAACCGGGGCCAGTGTTCACTGGCACTCTATCGAGGCACCAACTCCGAATCCATTTTTTCTATGGCGGCCTGCAGGGTGAGCTGAAAATATGCCCTGGCGGTCAACGTATCGAAACGCTGCAGGGTTTCGCCCATATAGAGGCCCTGAGCGAGAGAATAGGCGATCTCAGCGGCACTGACGGCATAGGGCTTTCCGCAAACCGGGGTCAGTATTGCTGCTAGGATTTCTATTTGTGACCGATCGTGTTGCCTCACCTGCGAATACAACTGTGTGTCATGCAGTGCCAGGGCGCGCAACTCGAGGAATACACCGAGGTTTTCCCGGCGTTTGGATACTTCCGGGAAGTAGCTTTCTGCCAGTGCGGCAATCGGATCTGCAGAGACCGTGGCTAACAGTTCTTCTGCCTGCTGATTGAACTGTTTACAGGTTTCCGCAAAGTACCACTTGAGGATATCCCGGGTACCGTCGAAGTAGTAACGGACGTGACTTGGCGTCATATCCGCCAGTTCAGCAATGTCCTGTAGCTTGGTCTGGGCGAAGCCCTTCTTCCTGATGGACTTGTAGAGCGCGCGGCCAATGGCGGCACGCCGTTCAAAACTTTTTTGCGTCATAGCCTGACAATTGTATATTATACAATTTATATTAAATACAAATATTGGGTACGCCATGCAGCAAAATAGTCTCGGAACACTTTTTGACGTTAGCGCGCTGACACTCGGTGGTGGCGGTATCGGCCAGGTCTGGGGCGAAACCACGCAGGAAGAAGCAGTGGCAACCGTGCATGAGGCTTACAACGGCGGAGTCACTTTCTTCGACATGGCGCCGATGTATGGCGATGGCGAGGCGGAACGCGTCTTGGGACTGGCTTTTGCGGATGGTTACCCCGATGGCGTCAGAGTCACAACCAAGTGCATGATCGGCCCGGTGGCACCTGATGACATCGAAGCCAGGCTCACTGAGTCGCTGCGGGTCAGCTGTGAACGGCTAAGGCGTGAGCATATCGACGTCTTTATCCTACACGGCTTTATCATCCCAGATGGCTGGCAAGCGGCAACGCGCCCCGCAGTAGTGCCTCACATTGCAATCGAGCGATCCATCTACACGAACGTAGTCGTCCCTGTATTTGAGTCCTGGATCGTGTCCGGCAGGATTAGCGCATTCGGCGTAACGGCTGCAAGCATTACCGAAAGCAATCTGGGTGTGCTGGCGGATGAAACCGCGCCTTCTGTGGTGCAGTGCATCGCCAACGTCCTCGACTCGCCAGGCAACATGGCGATTTCAGATGAGACACCCGATCCACGCTCAGTCATCAGTAGCGCCCACGACGCTGGAATAGGCGTTATGGGTATCAGGGCAGTCGCCGCTGGTGCGCTCGCTACCGCCATCGACCGAGAGGTGAAACCCCACTCTGCTGAAGCCCGGGATTTTCAGCGCGCAGCAGCATTCAGGACCTTTGCCGCTGACAGCAGTGTGTCTCCTGCGGCACTAGCTCATCGCTATGCATTGTCGATGCCCGGTGTTGATACAGTCGTGCTGGGCGTCAAAAATCGCGAGGAACTTAATGAATGCCTGCAGGCAGAAGCAGCGTCGCGCTTCAGCCCTACAGAAATGAACGACATTGACGCCCTCGTACGGCAGGGAGAATGACGTGGAACGGGTCAATGAAACCTACATTCGTGAGGCGATTGGTCTCGCGAACCTGAACGCCCTGCGGATTGCGTTGTACCAGCAAACGGGCCTTGAAGAGCTTGCCACGATGTCCGTCGAGATCTACAGGCGCGAAAACAGCCCCCTGGAATTGCCGGTGCTGGCAAAACAGCACCACGCCCGCGTTGTTGAACTGGCGGTTGAGTACCTGATGAAGGGGGACGTCAAAAAAGCGCCGATCCCGTCGTTTGCGCAAGCGCGTCGCCTGATGGAACTGTTCGAGAATGAGTCACCCAATGAACTCAGCGCACACTATGCCTATGAGGACCTCGCCTTCGAGGACTTCTCACGACAGGCAAGTTGGACGCATAAGCCAGCGGAAAAAGCGTTGCAGAACTTCGAAGTTATCGTTGTTGGCGCCGGGTTCAGCGCTATCGTTGCCGCTATCCAGTTGCAGAGTCTCGGCATCAATTTCCGGATTATTGAGCGTCAGGCCGATTTTGGCGGCACCTGGCAGTTGAACGACTACCCAGAGGCACGAGTGGACATTTCCAGCTTCATCTATCAGTACAAGTTTGTTCGCAACTATCCCTGGAAGCACTATTTTGCACCCCGGAACAACTGTGCTGGCTGATGGACAACATGCCCTACTACGTCAACTGGTACTGCTACAGTATGCACACGGCGCAGATGCGCCAGCAGCCTATTCAAGAACTTGACCGGGAATGGCAGGCGCAGGGCGGTGTCATTAACGAAAAAAACGACAAGATGCGGGACCAACTCGCTCGCATGGTGCAGAAGATGGTGGGTGATCGCAATGACCTGGCAGAGAAACTGACCCCTGACTTTGCGCCATTGTCCAGGCGTCTGGTCATCGATAACGAGTTTTTTGCCTCGCTGCAGCGTGACAACGTCGAGTTGCTGACGAGCGGCATCCGCGAATTCACCCCAACAGGGATTGTCTCCGCAGATGGCACCGAGCGTGAATTTGACCTGGTCGTTCTCGCAGCAGGGTTCCAGACGGAACGATATCTGCACCCGGTCGACTATGTCGGTCGCGATGGGAGGAGGCTCAACGACCTGTGGGGCAAGGACGGTGCACGCGCCTATCTCACCATGACGCTGCCAGGCTATCCGAACTTCTTTATATTTTATGGGCCCAACGCTGCCGTGCGTGCTGGCAGCTTCCACTCCTGGGTCGAAATCTTCTCGCGTTACATCTGCAACCTTTTGACCGAAATGATCGAGCGCAAGGCAACGACAGTAGAGCTGCGCGAAGATGTTTACGAAGACTACAACGCCAGGTTGAACGACGGCATGCAGGACATGCTGTGGGAGCATGAGAACGGCGGTGGCGGCAGCTACTACATCAATGAGCACGGTCGCTCGACCAACACCATGCCGTGGCGAATGGAGCAGTTTTATGGCTGGACGCGTAAGCCAGACTTTGAGGAGTTCATCTTCAAATAGGAGAGGATAGAAGATATAGACGCCCCACCTTTACCCGAGAGCTACCATCAATGATGGATATCTCAATGTGGTACGTTGTACCACCCCACAAAAAGAGAGGCGTCTATGAACAAGAAGGTAATCTATAT